>Ga0256914_1000460_pt1 | contig 40396 bp, 32 predicted proteins | sample HulkmetaG_FD_191571 | JGI IMG/M metagenome (GOLD analysis project Ga0256914, IMG submission 191571) | Hydrothermal chimney microbial communities from Main Endeavour vent field at the Juan de Fuca Ridge, Pacific Ocean - Hulk | ecosystem: Environmental > Aquatic > Marine > Hydrothermal vents ... | reverse complement strand
ACAAACCCCCACGGAACCCATGGTGACGCGCATCGCGCACAGGGGCCGCCGGAAGGCGACCGGCTGTTCTTGTAGGGGCCGCCGGGAGGCGGCCCGGGCGGCGCGCAGCGCCGCGCATCACGGCGCCGACGCGCACGACGGCACCGTGTGCATCGGGCACCGTCGGGCGCCCTGCCGGGCGCCCCTACAAACCCCCACGGAACCCATGGTGACGCGCATCGCGCACAGGGGCCGCCGGAAGGCGACCGGCTGTTCTTGTAGGGGCCGCCGGGAGGCGGCCCGGGCGGCGCGCAGCGCCGCCGAACACGCGCGGTGCCGTCAGAGGAGCTGCACCGGGTCGACGTCGACGACCAGCCAGCCCGGCAACGAGCCGAGGTCGCCCGGGGCGAGCCCGCGCACGGCGGCCCACAGGGTGTCGACGAGGCGCCTTTTCCGGGACGCCCGGACGATCAGCTGCACGCGCCACCGGTCCCGGAGCCGGGCGAGGGGCGCGAAGGTCGGCCCGAGGACGGTGACGTACCCCTCTCCCCGTTCCCGGATCGCCCGGGCGACCTCCGCGCCGAGCTCCAGCGCCCGCTCCCGGTCCCGGTGGCGGACCAGCACGTTGGCGAAGGCGGCGACGGGCGGGTAGCGCAGGACCTTGCGGGCGGCGAGTTCCCGCTCCGCGAAGGCGTGGAAGTCCTGGTCCCGGGCGGCAACGAGGGCCGGGTGATCGGGACGGAACGCCTGGATCACGACCCGGCCGGGCAGCTCGCCGCGACCCGCGCGGCCCGCCACCTGGGCGAGGAGCTGGAACGTCCGCTCGGCGGCCCGGAAGTCGGGCAGCCGGAGCACGGAGTCGGCGGAGAGGACCCCGACGACGGTCACCCGGGGAAAGTGGTGGCCCTTGGCGATCATCTGGGTGCCGACCAGCACGTCGATCTCCCCGCGCGAGAACCGCTCGAGCACCTCGGCGAGGCGGCGCGGGCTGCGGGCCGTGTCCCGGTCGAGGCGCTCGACCCGGGCCCCGGGAAACCGCCCCTGGAGCAGCTCCTCGACTCTCTGGGTGCCGGTGCCGACGTCGGCGAGGTGGGGCGAACCGCAGGAAGGGCAGGCCGCCGGCCGGGGGATCGCGTGGCCGCAGTAGTGGCAGCGCAGCCGCCCCGCCGCCTTGTGCCAGGTGAGGGCGATCGAGCAGCGGGGGCAGCCGATCGCCTCCCCGCAGGAGCGGCAGAGCACCGCGCCGGAAAAGCCGCGGCGGTTCCGCAGGACCATCGCCTGCTCCCCGCGCCCGAGGGCCTCCTCGAGGAGGCCGACGAGCCGGCGCGAGAGGGGCGAGTCGCTGCCGGTCTCCCGGAACTCCTCCCGCATGTCGACCAGCTCGGCCTCGGCGAGCCGCCCACCGCCGACGCGTTCCGGCAGCTCGAGAAGCTCCAGGTACCCTTCCCGGGCCCAGTGCCAGGCCTCCATCGACGGGGTGGCCGAGCCGAGGACGACGACCGCCCCGGCCTCCCGGCCCCGGCGGAGGGCGAGGTCCCGGGCGTGGTAGCGGGGGGTCTCCTCCTGCTTGTAGCCGGGGTCGTGCTCCTCGTCGACGACGATCAGCCCGACCCCCTCGAGGGGAGCGAAGAGCGCCGAGCGGGCCCCGACGACGACGCGCACCTTGCCCGAGCGGACCCCTTCCCAGGCGTCGAGGCGACGCCGGTCTCCCATCCCGCTGTGGAGGACCGCGATCTCCCGGCCGAGCCGCTCGCCGAGGGAACGGGCGAGCCCCGGGGTCAGCCCGATCTCCGGCACCAGGATCAGGACGCCGCGCCCGAGGGCGAGGGCGTGCTCCGCCGCCCGGAGGTAGACCTCGGTCTTCCCCGAGCCGGTGATCCCGTGGAGCAGGAAGCCGTGGAACTCCCCGTCGTCGAGCCGGGCGAGGAGCGTCCCGACCGCCCGTTCCTGGTCCGGCGTCAACCGCTCCGGCCGGCCCACCGGCAGCAGGGCCTCCGGGAGCCCGGCGACCGGCAGCTCCTCCTCGCGCACCTCGAGGAGGCCCGCCTCGACGAGGGCCCTCACGACCCCGGGCGTGCAGCCGGCGTCCCGGGCGAGGGCAGCGGCGGGACGGGGCGGCCCGGCGAGGGCGGCCTCGAGGACCCGGCGCCGGGCCGGGGTCAGCCCGGGCACGTCGGGGATCCCCCCCCCGGCGAGGGCCGGGGCCGGGACAACCACCCTGCGGCGGCCGGGCGCCCCCCGGGCCCGGGAAGGCTCCTCCACCACCTCGACCAGCCCGGCGGCCCGGGCCTCCCGGAGCCGCCGGCGGGCCGCCTCGCGCGACGGGACCCTCCCCCCGCGACGGGGCAGCTCCCGGGCGATCCGCTCGAGGACCGTCCGCTCCCGGGCCCGGCCCCCGGGTCGACCGGCCAGCCAGCCGAGCCAGCCGGGGGCGCCCGGGGCGGCCACCGCCTGCCGGCCCCGGGCGGCGACGCGGATCCACGGGTTGCCGGCGGCCTCGAGGGCCGAGGGGAGGGCGGCCCGGACCGCCTCCCCCACCGGCGCGACGAAGGCCCGGGAGGCGTGCAGGGCCGTGGCGAGGACGTCCGGGGGGAGCGCCGGGCGGTCCGGAGGGTCCAGCACTTCCAGCACCGGCCGCAGCTCGACCGTGCCGGGAGGTTCCCCCGCGGGGCCGAGGACGACGCCGGTCACCCGGCGGCGCCCGAGGGGAACCCGCACCCGGCAGCCGGGAGCCGGGACCGGTCCCGACCCGGGAGGCAGGACGTAGGTCAGCGGCCCGAGGAGCGGCCCCGGCACCGCCACGGCGAGGAACGCCGGGCCGGGGGGCTCCCCGCTCAGCGTTCCGCCTCCTCGAGGGCCCGCTCGATCACGTCGTCGGCGGCGAGGCTGGGCAGCGTGACCCGCATTCCCGGCTCGTCGGCCATCGCCCGCTCGATGGCGAAGCGGGCGCCGTCGTTGCGCGCCCAGGCCCGGCGGGCGACGCCGTTGGCCACGTCCCAGGAGAGCATCGCCCGGGCGCGGCGCTCCGCCTCGGGGCTGCCGTCGAGGACCATGCCGAACCCCCCGTTGATCACCTCGCCCCAGCCGACCCCGCCGCCGTTGTGCAGGCTGACCCAGGTCGCCCCGCGGAACGCGTCGCCGACGAAGTTGTGGACCGCCATGTCGGCGGTGAAGCGGGACCCGTCGCGGATGTTGGCGGTCTCCCGCCAGGGGCTGTCGGTGCCGCCGGTGTCGTGGTGGTCCCGGCCGAGGACGATCGGCGCCGAGACCTCGCCCCGGCGGATCGCGTCGTTGAAGGCGACCGCGATCGCGCGGCGGCCCTCCCGGTCGGCGTAGAGGATCCGCGCCTGGGAGCCGACGACCAGGCGGTTCGGGCCCGCCTGCCGGATCCAGCGCAGGTTGTCGAGCATCTGCTGGCGGATCTCCGGCGGGGCGGTCTCGGCCTGCCTCTCGATCACGTCGCCGGCGATCCGGTCGGTGGTCTCGAGGTCCCTCGGGTCGCCCGACGTGCAGACCCACCGGAACGGCCCGAACCCGTAGTCGAAGAAGAACGGCCCCATGATGTCCTCGACGTAGCTCGGGTACCGGTAGGAACCGTCCTCCCGGAAGATGTCCGCCCCGGCCCGGCCCGCCTGGAGCAGGAAGGCGTTGCCGTAGTCCCAGAAGAACATCCCCCGCCCGGCCATCGCGTTGATCGCGGCGACCTGTCGGCGGAGGGACTCGTGGACCCGCTCCCGGAAGCCGTCGGGATCGTCCTTCATCATGCGGCGGGCCTCCTCGAGGGTGAGCCCCACCGGGTAGTAGCCGCCGGCGTACGGGTTGTGGAGCGACGTCTGGTCGGAACCGAGCTCGACCGCCATGCCGGCGGAGACCAGGCGCTCCCAGAGGTCGACGACGTTCCCCAGGTAGCCGATCGAGACCGCCTCCCTCGCCGCGCGGGCCTTCTCGACGCGGGCGAGCAGCCTGTCCAGGTCGGTCTCGACCTCCTGGAGCCAGCCCTGCTCGTGGCGCTTCCGGAGGGCCGCCGGGTTGACCTCGGCGATCACCCCGACCGCCCCGGCGATCACCGCCGCCTTCGCCTGGGCGCCGCTCATCCCGCCGAGGCCGGACGTGACGAACACCTTCCCGGCAAGCCCCTCGTCCCCGGTGCGAAGGTACAGGCGCCCGGCGCCGAGGATCGTGATCGTCGTCCCGTGGACGATCCCCTGCGGGCCGATGTACATGAAGCTGCCGGCGGTCATCTGGCCGTAGGACGTGACGCCCAGGGCGTTGAACCGGTCGAACTCCTCGAGGGAGGAGTAGTTCGGGACCATCATCCCGTTGGTCACGACGACCCGTGGCGCGTCCGGGTGGCTCGGGAAGAGACCGAGGGGATGCCCCGAGTAGAGGACCAGGGTCTGGTCCTCGGTCATCTCCGAGAGGTACTTCATCGTCAGCAGGTACTGGGCCCAGTTCTGGAAGACCGAGCCGTTCCCGCCGTAGGTGACCAGCTCGTACGGGAACTGAGCGACCGCCGGGTCCAGGTTGTTCTGGATCATCAGCATGATCGCGGCGGCCTGCCGGGTCTTCGCCGGGTAGTCCCCGATCGGCCGGGCGTGCATCGGGTAGTGCGGCCGGAAGCGCCACATGTAGACGTGCCCGGCGGTCGCCAGCTCCCGGGCGAACTCCGGGGCCAGCGTCCCGTGCCACTCCGGCGGGAAGTACCGCAGGGCGTTGCGGAGGGCGAGCGCCTTCTCCTCGCGGGAGAGCTTCGGGTTGCGGGGCGGCGCCCGGTCGATCGACGGGTCCTCCGGGGGAGGCTCCGGGATCGAGCCGGGGATGCCCTGGCGGATCGCTTCCTGGAACGCTTCGAGGTCGCGGCTCATCGTCGTCTCCTCCCGGGCGGGCGGGGGCGGGGCCCGGGTCTCCACGGGATCCGGACCGGATTGTACCCGGCGCCGGGTCCGACCGGTGACCCCCCGGGCGGCCGCGTCCCGGGAGCGGGAGACCCGGGGCTTGCGCACGGGACCGGGCCATGCCATGGAAGGGGCCGCGGAGGGTGAGCGATGCCGATCTACGAGTTCTACTGCCCGGACTGCCACGTGGTGTTCAGCTTTCTCTCCCGGCGGGTGAACACCCGCAAGCGGCCCGCGTGCCCCCGGTGCGGGCGGCCGCGGCTCGAGCGCCGGCCCTCGACCTTCGCCGTCTCGAGGGGGCTCACCGAGGACGACGACCTGCCATTCGGGGACATGGACGAGGACCGGGTGGAGAAGGCCCTCGAGTCCCTGGCCGGGGAGCTCGACGGGATCGACGAGAACGATCCCCGCCAGGCGGCCCACGCAATGCGCCGCCTGTTCGAGGCGACCGGGATGCCGATCGGCGCCGGCATGGAAGAAGCTCTCCGACGCATGGAGGCGGGGGAGGACCCGGACCGCGTCGAGGAGGAGCTCGGCGACGTCCTCGAGGACGAGGGGGAGCTGTTCGGCGGCGCCAGGCCTCGGCTGAAGGCCCTGCGCAACCGGGTGCTCCCGCCCCGCGTCGACCCGAAGCTCTACGAGCTCTGATTTCCCGCGAAAGGAAGGGCCCGGGGGGCGGGACCCCCGGGCCCGTCATGCGCGCGGGCGTCGTGCCCGGCGGCTCAGTCGGCTTCCACCAGCCCGTCGGCCCAGAGGATCCCGTCCGCCCAGAGGATCCCGTCACCCCAGAGGATCCCGTCACCCCAGAGGATCCCGTCCGCCCAGAGGATCCCGTCGGCCCAGAGGATGCCGTCGGCCCAGAGGATGCCGTCCGCCCACAGGATGCCATCGGCCCAGAGGATCCCGTCGGCCCAGAGGATCCCGTCGGCGCCGGTCGCGTTCTCCCCGCCGTCGAGGTAGACGTACGCCCCGCGGAACTGGAGCTGGTTCCGGTTGGCACCGGGCAGGACGTAGACGACCCCGTTGCCCGCCCGCTCGCAGTCCTCGTCGTCCTCCCAGGCGAAGCAGATGCCCGCGGCCCGGCGGACCTTCTTGCCGAGATACCAGCCGTCGACGTGGCGCACCCGCTTGCGCCAGGGGATCTCCTCGTCGGCGATCGTGACCCGGAGGTCGTCCCGGGACACCCGGTCGGTGATCGGGTCGCCTTCCTCGGCCTCGGCGGGGTCCTTCCGGACGTGGTCCACCAGCCGGGCGGCGGCGAGGGCATTGACGAGCCCGGCGCCCTGCTCGATCGGGGGAACGTCACGGAGGGCCTGGGCGGTACCCATCAGGACCAGCTTCACCAGGGCCGGCGTCAGGTCCGGCCGCTGCTCGAGCAGGTCCGCCACGATCCCGGAGACGATCGGGGCGGCCGCCGACGTTCCGGAGAGCTCCACGTAGTCGCCGCCGACCACGATCTCCGGGTGCTCCTCGACGAGGGTGCAGTCCTCGGCCCGCGGTCCCACGATGCGGTTGCCGGGAGCCACCAGGTCCGGCTTGATCAGCATGTCGTAGTGCCTCTCGTCCTCGGCGATCGTCCCGTCCCCGTCGGCATCCACGCCGGTCCAGGTCCGGGTCGGCCCCCGGGACGAGTAGGTCGTCATGATGTCGTCCGAGCGCTCGTCGGTCTGGAGGGTGTTCGCGGCGCCGACGGTGATCACCAGCGGGTCGGTCGCCGGGGAGACGATCGCCCCGTACACGGCCGTCCCGTCCTCGGTCCGGCCGAGGTTTCCGGCGGCCGCGACGACGACGAGCCCGTCCTCCACCAGGTCCTCGACGACGTGGCAGAGCGGATCGTCACGGAAGGACTCGTAGGTGAGCGTCCCGACGGAGAGGTTCACGACCCGGATCCCGTAGTCCTCGGCATTGTCGTCCAGCCACTCGAGGGCGGACAGCAGGTCCGAGAGCTTTCCGCGCCCGGTCGCGTCCAGGACGCGCAGGTCGAACAGCGAGGCCCGGGGGGCGGTGCCGGCCCAGGGACCTTCCTCCGCCACCATCGAGCGCAGGCCGCTGCCGGCCACGAGACCCGCCACCCAGGTACCGTGACCGTAGGGATCGAGCCGGTCGTCCTCGTCGCCGACGAAGTCGACGCGTCCGACGATCCGGCCGGCCAGGTCGGGGTGGTGGTCGATCCCGGAGTCGACGACCGCGACCACGACACCCTCGCCGGCCGTTCCGAACTCCGAGAACGCCTCCTGGGTACCGGTGGTGACCCGCACGTGTCCCGCGAGGGTCGCGATGTCGGGCATGGCCGCCGCCGCGTAGTCGCTCGCCATGGAGCCCATGTCCCAGGCGGAGTCCATGGACCCGGCGGGTACCAGGTCGCGGTCGGGGATGCCGTAGACGACGCCTTCCCGCTCGAACAGGGCGGCGAGCGCGATCTCGTCACCCCGCACCACGGCGACGTGGAACCTGCGGTAGTCCCGCACGAGTTCCACGCCCGTACCCTCGACCAGTTGCGCCCCGGTGATGCCCTCGCCGTACCAGACGACCGTCCGGTAGAGACCGTCCGCGTCCATGCCCCCCATGTCGAGCATGTCCGCGAAGTCCGGCGACGTGCGGGCCAGCTTCTTGAGCAGGGATTTCGCCGCGTCCTCCAGTTTCTCCTTGTCGTCGTCCGACATGCGGGACGAGAGCTTCTTGAGCAGGTCCTTCGACCAGTCCCCCGCGAGGACCGGCGTCCCCGGGAGCGAGACGATCCAGAGGGCAAGGATGGCGGCAGCCAGGATGCGGTTGATCTTCATCGCGCGGACTCCTTCCGCGCCGGTTTTTCGCAAGGCCCGTGCCGCCCCTCCCCCGGCAACGGCGAACGGCCGCGGCGAACCGCGGCCGTTCCCGCCGAACCCGGGTCAGCGCCGACCGGTCGAGTTGTCCGGAACCCGGACGGCCGACCGGCCGACCCGGTCGGTCAGCCCGTCGCGCTCCGGATCCGCTCCTCGGCCCGGCGACGAATCCGTTCCGGGAGGGGCCGGGCCTCGAAGACGGTGAAGAACTGGTCGACGTAGGCGAACTCCTCCGCCCGGCGGCGGCAGGCGGGACAGGTCTCGAGGTGCCGGAAGATCGCCTCGGTGTCCTCGTCCCGGTCCAGGTCCGGGTAGTCGGCGAGGACGCGGTAGACCTCCTCGCAGGTGACCGTCGTCTTCATCGGCTCCCTCCTCTCACGCCGCGTCGGCGCCGGCCGGCACGGCGCGGCCCGACTCGAGCAGCTTTGCCCGCAGGTAGGAACGGGCCTCCCGGATGTTCTGGCGGACCTCTTCCACGCTCTGGCCGGTCAGCCAGGAGATCTCCTCCGGGCTGCGGCCGTCGGCGGCGTAGAGCAGGAACGCCTCGCGCCACTCCCGCGGCAGGCCGGCGAGCATGCGGATCGCGATCCGCCCGAGCTCCTCCCGTTCCGCCACCTCCTCGGGGAGCGGGAGGGTCGGATCGTCGACCACGTCCTCGAGCCGCAGGTCCTCGTCCGGCTGCCAGAAGTCGAGGATCTCGTCCCCGAGGGTGTTGACCTCGACCTCTTCCGGGGTCTCGGGGATGTCCTCCTCGAGGGATCGGCCCGCCCGGCGCACCCTGGACTCGGCGACCAGGCGCAGGATCTCTTCGCGCACCAGCGACCACAGCCACAGCTCGAGGGAGACCTCGCTCGGCCGGTGGTCCCATTCCTCGATCGCCCGGACCACGGCGGCGTCGATGACGTCGGCGACGTCCGCCCGGGCCGGGTCCAGGTCCCCGGTCGCGAGCAGGATCGCCATCTCCCGCCGCGCGCGGTTCCACAGGGGTTCCAGGTGCTCGAGGATCTCCGCGAGGTCGGGCTTCTCCCGGGGAGGTTCCTCCACCACCGGGACGAACGGGATCGCCCGGCGGCGGAGGCGGAGCTTCTCCCGCCGCGCCTTCCGCTTCCACAGGTGCTCGCCCCGGAGCTTCGCCTTCACCTCCTGGAGGCGGCGGGTCAGCTCCTCGAACCCCTCCTGGATCACGCCGGCCACCGTCTCGGCGGTGGCGCCGGTCTCGATCACCCGGGGGGGCGTCTTCAGCACGAAGCGTCCCTCGTAGTGCGGCGAGGTCGGCTTCCCCTCCCGCCGGATCACCACCCGCAGGTGGACGAGCTCCGGCGGGAAGACCCGCACCAGCTTCTCGAGGCGCGCCAGCCTGCGCTCGAACAGTCTCTCCTCGCCGGGGCCGAGTGTCAGCCCCTCGAACTCCCGCTGGACCTTCATGGCGGTCCCTCCTTTCGCCGTCGGGATCTGGATGGGGGACGGGACCCCGCCCCCGCGCACGCAGTAGATGGGATCGGGAAGCCGGCCTGTCAGGTCAGCGGCGCCCGGCGGGCGGGACCGGCAGGCCCAGGCGGGCGAGGACGTCCTTCATGTCTTCCCAGACGGGCCGCTTCGCCGCCGGGTTCCGCAGCAGGTAGGCCGGGTGGAAGGTCGCCTTGACGGGGATCCCCCGGTAGTCGAACCACCGTCCCCGGGCCCGGGTGATCGAGGGGACCCGTTCGCCGAGCAGCCACTCGAGGGCGACCCGCCCGAGGGTGACGATCACCTCGGGCTGCACGATGGCGACCTGGGCCCGCAGGAACGGGAGACAGGTTTCCGCCTCGTCCGGGAGGGGCGCCCGGTTCCCCGGGGGGCGGCACTTGACCACGTTGCCGATGTAGACCCTCGTCCGGTCGAGGCCCATCGCCGCCAGGATCCGGTCGAGCAGCTTCCCCGCGCGCCCGACGAACGGTTCTCCCAGCCGGTCCTCGTCGGCCCCCGGGCCCTCGCCGATGAAGAAGAGGCGCGCCGACGCCGGCCCGACCCCGAAGACCAGCCGGTTCCGTCCCTCGTGGAGGCGGCACCGCCGGCAGTCGCCGATCACCTCGTCCCGCAGCCGCGCAAGGGCCCGCTCCGGGTCCGGGTCGACCACGACCTCCCGGATCGCCGCCCAGGCGCTGCCCGGCTGGTCATCGAAGATCGAGTCCGGCGGGGGCAGGAGGGAGAGCGGATCCTTCCGCTTCCGCGGCGCGGCAGCCGCCGGTTCCTCCCCGGTACCGGTCCCCTCGCCGGCCGCCGTCCCCCCCGGCATCACGGGGACGACACCGTCGAGCCCCAGCTCGTGCCAGAGGGCGAGCCAGGCGGCGGCGTCCTCGCGGGGCGACCTCCGGCTCATGCCCCCTCCGACCGGCGCAGCAGCGCCTCCACCCGGTCGAGGAGCCGCTCGGCTACCCGGCGCTTCGACATGCGGGGCCACTCCTCGACCTCGTCGTCCCCCGGCCCGACCAGCCAGGCGTGGTTCGTGTCGGTCCCGAACCCGGAGCCGGGCTCCGTGACGTCGTTCGCGACCAGCAGGTCGGCCCCCTTGCGTCGACGCTTCTCCGCCCCCTTCCGGGCGGCGTCCCCGGTCTCGGCCGCGAACCCGACGATCACCTGGCCGGGACGCCGGGCGGCGACGGCCTCCGCGAGGATGTCCGGGTTCGGCACGAGCTCGAGGGCGAACCGCTCCCCCTTGCGCGGGAGCTTCCCGGCGGCGGCCGTCGCCGGGCGATGGTCCGCGACGGCCGCCGCCATCACCAGGACGTCGGCCTCGCCGAGGCGGCCGAGCACCTCCCGTTCCATCTCGCGGGCGGTCTCCACGCGGACCGCCTCGACGCCGAACGGCCGGGGCAGGCAGACGGGACCGTGGACGAGGAACACCCGCGCGCCCCGCGCCCGGGCCGCGGCGGCGACGGCGAACCCCATCTTCCCGGAGGACCGGTTGCCGACGAAGCGGACCGGGTCGATCGGCTCCCGCGTCGGCCCCGCCGTGACCAGCACCGTGCGCCCGGCGAGCGACCGGCTCCGCCGCGCCGCGAGGAGCACCCGCTCCACCACCAGGTCGAGATCGGCGAGGCGGCCGGGGCCGGTGTCCCCGCAGGCGACGAACCCCTCCCCGGGAGGAACGATCTCGACGCCCCGCGCCTCGAGGAGGGCGACGTTCTCCCGGGTCGCCGGGTGGTCCCACATCCGCGGATTCATCGCCGGGGCGACCACCCCGGGCCCGGGGAACGCGAGCCAGGCCGAGGAGAGCAGGTCGTCGGCGATTCCCCGCGCCAGCTTCGCGAGGGTGTTTCCCGTCGCGGGAGCGACCACGAAGGCGTCCGCCCACTCGGCGAGCTCGACGTGCGGGATCTCCGGCCCGGCCTCCCGGGGGAACTCGGTCCGGTGGACCGGGTGGCCCGAGACGACGGCCAGCGCCTGCGGAGCGACGAACGCCTCGGCACGCCCCGTGACGACCACCCGGACCTCGGCCCCGGCCTTCACCAGCATCCGGACCAGCTCGGGCGCCTTGTAGGCGGCGATCCCGCCGGTCACGCCGAGAAGGACCCGGGGCGCCCGCTCGCCGCTCACGGCGTCCACTCCCGGAAGGCGGCCTCGATCCGGGCGGCGAGCGCCCCCCGGCGCTCCCGGCTCGCCCGGACCGCACGGAAGACGCCGACGAACTCCCGCACCGCATCCTCGAGGTCGTCGTTCAGGACGAGCCAGTCGAACTCCCGCCAGCGGGGGACCTCCTCGCGGGCGTCGGCGAGGCGCCGCCGGAGGCTCTCCTCGCTCTCGGTTCCCCGCCCCCGGAGCCGCGCGGAAAGGACCTCCGGCGACGGGGGGAGGATGAAGACAAACGCCGCCGGGAACCCGGAGGCCCGCACCTGGGCGGCTCCCTGGACGTCGATGTCGAGCAGCACGTCGAGCCCCCGGGCGAGCCGCTCCTCCACCTCCGCCCGACCGGTGCCGTACAGGTGCCCGTGGACCTCCGCCCACTCGAGGAAGTCGCCGCGCCGGACCTTCTCCCGGAACGTCGCCTCGTCGCAGAAGTGGTAGTCGACTCCGTCCCGCTCCCCCGGCCGGGGAGCCCTGGTCGTCCACGACACCGAGAAGGCGATGCCGTCGAGCTCGTCGAGCGCCCGCCGGATCAGCGTCCCCTTCCCCGCCCCCGAGGGAGCGGAGACGACGAAGAGGGTGCCGCCGCCGTCCGCCATGTCACCTCCCCGCTCACTCCAGGTTCGCCGCCTGCTCCCGGATCTTTTCCAGCTCCGCCTTGATCGCCAGCAGCCTGCCGTCCACCTCCGGGTCCCCGGTCTTCGAGGCGATCGTCGTCGCCTCCCGCCGGATCTCCTGGACGAGGAACTCCAGCGGCCGGCCGATCCCCTCCGCCTCGGGGCGCAGCAGCCCGGCCAGCCGCTCCAGGTGCGCCCGGAGCCGGACCAGTTCCTCGGTCACGTCCGCCCGCTGGGCGGCCAGCGCGATCTCCTGGGCGACCCGCGTCTCGTCGATCGGCAGGTCTCCCATCAGCTCGGCGACCCGCTCGCGGAGCGCCTCCGCCACCCGCGAGGCATGGCCGTCGACGAGGTCCGGCAGCTCGGCGACCAGCTCGCCGATCCGCTTCCCCCGCGCCGCCAGGTCGGCGAGGAGGCGCCCTCCCTCCTCCTCGCGGCTCGCCCGGTGGGCCGCGAGCGCCTCGTCCAGCGCCGCGAAGACGGCCCCGCGAAGGGCGTCCAGGTCGACCGGCGGCGGTTCCCCGGGCTCGAGCACTCCCGGCAGGCCGAGGAGCTGCCCGGGGGGCACGTCCTCGTCCCGCACCCCCTCCCGGCGGCGCGCCTCGACGAGCGCCGCGAGGGCCGCGTCGAGGCCGGCCGGGTTCAGCCGGTGGACCGGAGACGTCGGCGGCGGGCCCTCCCACCCGACGTGGACGTCGACCCGGCCCCTGGCAACCGCCTCGCGCACGCGGGCGCGGATCTCCGGCTCGAGGGACCAGAGCTCCTGGGGGAGCCGCACCCGGGGCTCGAGGCCCCGGGCGTTGACGCTGCGGATCTCGACGACGAGGGCGGCGTCGCCGGCGGACGCCCGCCCCCGCCCGTAGCCGGTCATGCTCCGGATCACGGTCCGCTCCTCGTCTCCCCCGCCACGGGATTCTCCCCGGCCCGGCCCGCACCGTCCAGCACCTCGAGCAGCGCCTCGGCCGCGCGGCCGTAGGCACCCGGCGCCCCGAGCCGCCGTCGCACCTCCCGCAGCCCGTCGACCATCGCCCGCCGCTCGGGACCTTCCCGCAGGAGCGGGAGGAGGGCGTCCGCCGCCCGGGCCGGCGTGAACTCCCCCTGGAGCAGCTCGGGAACGAAGGGCCGAGGGGCGACCAGGTTGACCAGGCCGACGTGGCGTACGCGAACGAGCAGCTTCCCCAGCAGGAACGTGGGCGGCGACGTCCGGTAGACGATCACGTGGGGCACCTCCCGGACCGCGAGCTCCAGGGTGGCGGTGCCCGAGGCGACGAGGGCGGCATCCGCCGCGGCGGCGATCTCGTCGAACGCGCCCGGGAGCGGAACGACGGGCAGCCCGGAGGGGCGGGTTCGTTCCCGCAGGTCCGCCGGGTCGAGGTTCGGGGCGACCGGCAGCGGCAGCGACACCGGTCCCAGGCGCCGCCGAACCTCGGCGGCGGTGGCCAGCATCGGGTCGAGCAACCGGTCGAGCTCGCTGCGGCGCGAGCCGGGCAGCAGCGCCAGGGCCGGGGCCGCCGGGTCGAGACCGAGCCTCCGCTTCGCCTCCTCCCGCGGAATCCCGGCGGGCCGCACCTCGGCGAGGGGATGGCCGGCCAGCGTGACGGGCACGCCGTGCTCCCGGTAGAACTCCGCCTCGAACGGGAACAGCACGATCATCCGGTCGACCCGCTCCCGGATCGTCCGCACCCGGCCCCGCCGCCAGGCCCAGACCTGGGGACTGACGAAGTACGCCACGGGGATCCCGGCCCGCTTCGCCCGCCTCGCCAGGGCGAGGTTGAAGTCGGGCAGGTCGACCAGGAGGAGCGCGTCCGGAGGGTCGTCCCGGAGGACCCGCTCGAGCCGGGCCATCACCCGGCGCACCCGCGGCAGCGCGGCGATCGCCTCGGCGATCCCGATGATCGAGAGGGCCTCCATGTCGACGAGGATCTTCGCGCCGACCTCCCGGAGCGCCGGGCCGCCCACGCCGAGGAACCGGACGGACGGGTCCCGGGCGAGGGCCTCCCGGGCGAGCCCGGCGGCGTGCCGGTCCCCGGAGGCCTCCCCGGCGACGACGAGCACGCGCCGCGGCCGGCTCATCGGTCCCCCGGGAACGGGACCCCGACGGCGGGGTCCGCCGCGTGGGCCTCGGCGAACGACTCGACGGCGACGAGCGCCTCCCGCACCCGCTCGCACCCCTCCTCGACGGACGTCTCCCGGGGGATCGGCACCGGTTCCCCGTAGGCGAAGAGGACACGCGAGAACGGCTTCGGGACGACGAAGCGGTCCCAGCTCGGAAGCCGCCAGGCGCGGGAGGCGGCAAGGGCCAGGGGAATCACCGGGATCCCGAGGTGCCGGGCGGCGGCGACGCACCCGGGCTGCACGACCCGGGCCGGCCCCCGCGGCCCGTCCGGCGTGAAACCGACGTCCCTCCCCTCGCGGTATGCCCGGAAGATCGCGCGCATTCCCATCACGCTGCCACGGCTGGAGGATCCCCGCACCGGGTGGTAGCCGAACCGCTCCACGGTCCGGGAGATCAGCTCCCCGTCGAAGCTGCGGCTGATCAGGAACGCGAGCCCGGGACCGCGGTAACCGTACACCATCAGGAGCAGGTGGGCGTGCCAGAAGACGTGGACGTACCGCCGGTCCTCCCGCCAGAACGGGAGGACGTGCTCGAGCCCGTGGAACCGGAGCCGGCAGGTGGCGCGGAGCGCCCGGATCAGCCCCGCTGCCAGCGGCGGAACCAGGTGGAGGGCCAGCTCCTCCCGCGCGGTCCGCTCCCGGGGAGGCTCCGCCATCTCAGGGGGAGGACGGCCCGCCGCCGATCGCCTGCGCCTCGCAGAGGGACATCAGCTCGGCGTCGTCCTTCGCCGGGTGGAGAACCACCCCCAGGTGGTCCACCGGGAAGTCGGGCAGCTCGATCCGGCGCGTCAGCTCGAGGGCCCCGCCGGCGTCCTCGAGCCCCTCGAGGGGCAGGACCACCGTGACCGGCCCGGCGTGCTCGCCGTTCGTCCCCTCGAACGTGACGTCGATGGTGAGGCAAGGCAGCGACAGCGGCGCGGTCTTCCTGACGACCCGGAGCGACAGGATCGCGATCCGTTTCGGGGCGGCCCGCTCCTCCCCGGCGCCGCTTCCCGGGGCCCCGGCCCCTTCCGCGCCTTTCGCCGTCTCCCCGGGGGCCCGGTCCTCCGCCGGTCCCTCGACCCAGGTCAGCGGCTCGACCTTGTATCCCCGCCGCGAGAGCCGGAGCCGTTCCTTCGGGTCCTTCGGCGTGCACCCGGCGAGGAGCAGCCCCGCGACGAGCGCGAACGCCAGGCCCGCGACCGCCGTCACCACGAACGCGGCCCCCGGGCCGCCACGATTCACCGTCGTCCTCGTCGTCATCGCGTTCTCCTCGGGCTCGTTCCCGCCGCGACGGGGTGCCGGCCGCATCGCGCTCCACGCCCGCCCGCGACCACCCCGCGTGCCCCGATCCTAGCCCATCCCGACCGCCCGCGGGCAGCCGCCGGGGACCCGTCCGGTCGACGCCACCCCGGCCCCCGAACAGGGGGCGGCCAGCCGGGAAGGCGGGAGGCGCAACCCCGTGAAGATCGGCACCGGGGGTTGCCCCGGGGAACCCGCGCTCCGCTCAGTGGAACTCGTCCAGCCTGCGGTGGCCGGCGAGGTCGCCGTGGCGGCGCGTGCGGCGGGCCCAGGCGAGGATCGCGCGGACGGCGGTGGTCGGGCGGTCGACGAGGAGCGGGGCGAGGAGGCGCTGGCGCGGGCGCGAGTCCCAGCCCCCGATCACCTCGGCGGGGCGCCGCGGCGGAAAGAGGCGGCGGAGGAGCGCAAGGCGCGGGGAGCGGCGCGCCGGGCGGAGCAGCTCCCCGGGGACGATTCCCGGGAAGCAGCGCTCGACCTGCAGGACCGAGAGCAGCAGGACCGCGCGCATCCCCCAGCGCCTCGCCCGCTCGAGCAGCTCCGCGGGGGACGCCTCCCCGGCGAGGTGGAGCAGCGCGACGTCGACGATCCAGATCCCCTTCGGCTGGAAGTAGTGGTAGCCGAGGTGGAGCGCCTGGTGGAGGTGCAGGTCGACCGGGCCGAGGGCGAGGCCGGTGACCGGGCCGTACCGCAGCTCGCGGGCACGCGAGAGCATCCCGGCGACGTCGGGAAAGTGGCGGCCCTCCTGGGCGATCGACCAGTGGAGCTCGACGGCGCCCGGCGTACCGTCCGGCGCCTCCACCGGCAGGTCGTACCAGGTTTCCTCCCAGAACTCCCGGTGCTCCTCCGGCGGGATCCGGAAGCCGGCCGACTCCAGGGCGTCCAGGGCCCGGGAAAGGGAATCCCGGGGGATCAGCAGGTCGACGTCCGACATCGGCCGCAGGTACGGTTCCGGGTAGACCAGGTGGCCGAGGGCCGCCCCCTTGAGCAGCACGGGGGCGAGTCCCTCGTCCCGCAGCGCCTCCAGGGCGGCGGCGCCGGCGGCGTCGAGGCGGGCCCGGCCCATCCGGTCGTCCAGCAGGTCGCCCCGGAGGCGGGCCACCTGCTCCCGGGGCAGCTCGCCCAGGGCGCCTTCCCGGTCGAGGGCCCGGGCGAGAAGGCCGGAGACCCGGTGCTCCCGGGCGAGGACCACCACGTCCGGCGTGACATCCCCGGCCCGAACCTCTCCGCCCCGGGGATCGATCACCCGGAGGAGCACCTCCTCGGCCCGGGCGGGGGCCGCCTCGGGCGCGCGGCTCACCGGCCGGCCCCCTCGCCGCCACCCGCCCCCCGGAGCCGCAGCGGCACCGCGACGGCGAGGACGAGGGCCGGCAGGGCGGCGACCGGGCGGACCCGGGGCGGCAGGAAGAGGGCCGCCAGCGCGCAGGCGGCGAACCCCGCCTGGACGGCGGCGAGGATCGCCACCGCCCGACCCTGGCCACGGCCCGCGTCGAGCAGCCGGTGGTGGAGGTGCTCCCGGTCCGCCCGGAACGGGCTGGTGCCCCGCAGGACCCGCCGCGCGAACGCCAGCACGAGGTCGAGGAGGGGCACCCCGAGGGCGGGCAGGGCGACCAGCGGGTCCCAGCCGACCCTGCCCCGGAGTGTCCCGAGGGAAAGGGCAGCCAGGAGCAGCCCGAGAAGCAGGCTGCCGGTCGAACCCATGAACTGCCGCGCCGGGTGGACGTTGTGGGCGAGGAACCCGACGAGAGCGCCCCCGATCGCCCAGGCGACGGTGGCCGCGACCGCTCCCCCGTCCCGGACGGCCTGGACCCCGAAGACGAGGACCGCGAGGAGCGCGAGGGACGCGGCGAGCCCGTCCAGCCCGTCGACCAGGTTCACCGCGTTCATCACCGCGACGAACCAGAGCACGGTCGCCGGCAACGCGAGGGGCCCGAGCTCCCACCGGGTCGGCCCGAGGACGACCGTCTCGAGGCGGAACCCGGCCGCCCAGGCGAGAGATCCCGCCGCGACCTGCCCGGCGAGCTTGGCCAGGGGGCCGAGCTCGTACACGTCGTCGAGAAGGCCGACCAGGGCGACGAGGATCCCGGCCGCCCCCAGCCCGACGAGGGGCGGGGGGAACGAGAACACCCGGCTCGCTCCCGGCCACCCCCCGAGGGCCCCGACGGCGAGAGCGAGAACGACCCCGCCCCCGATCGCCAGTCCCCCGAGCCGGGGCATCCCCCGGTCGTGCACCTTCCGCGCCGGTGCCGGGTCGTCGACGGCACCGAGAAGCCGGGCCAGGCGCCAGGTCAGCAGCGCTCCCCCGGCGGAACCCGCCGCGGCGAGGAGGGCGACGAGCAGCCCCTGCCTCATGCCGCGTCGTCCCCGCTCGCCGGCGCCTCGCGGGTGGAGGCGGGGACCTCCCAGTGGGCGGCCGCCCGGCCGGTCAACCCGCGGAAGGTCCCGACGACGGCCGCCAGGTTGATCACCACCAGGTAGAGGGAGAGCCGAAGGAACCTCCCCGGCAACCCCGGTACCGGGAGGAACCCGAGGGGGGCGACCACCACGGGCAGGGCGGTCACCACCGCGAGGATTCCCCCGGCGGGCGAACCGAGGGACGCCCCGATGCTCCCCGCGACGACCGCGAGGAGCCCGAGCCATGGCACCGCGTAGCGCAGCAGCTTGTGGGAGACGTAGGCCCAGGCGATCCGCGGCGGGAGGGTCAGCGGCCGGATCCAGCGGGCGCAGGCGACCTGCTGGGAGATGATCCGCACCTTTCGCGCGAACTCCTCCGCGAGGCCGGAGCTCGCCCGCTCGAAGGCGAGCGCCCCCGGGGCAACCACCGTGCGGTAGCCGGCGCGGGCAGCGAGGAGCGGCTCGGCGGCGTCCCCGGCGATGTTCGCGGGGAGCGGCCGCCAGAGGGACTTCCGCAGCGCGTAGATCCCCCCGTTGGCGACGCAGAGGAGACCCCGTTCCGCCTCGACCCGCTTGGTCCAGGTCTCGAAGCGCCAGTAGAGACCCTCCCCGCCGGCCACCGTCGGGTCGTCCTCGTTGACGAACTGGACCTCCCCGAGGGCCACCCCGACGTCCGGGTGCCGGAAGACCGCGGCGAGGGCCCGCACGGCGCCGCGGTCGAACATCACGTTGGCATCGGTCTGGACCAGGATCTCGCCCCCGGCCTCCGGGGCGATCCGGTTGATCGCCGCGGTCTTCCCGCCCCGCTCCGGCATCCGGAAAAGGCGCACCCGGGGATCGTTCGCCGCAATCGCCCGGACCTCGTCGTCGGTGCCGTCGTCGCTGGCATCGGAAGCGACGAGCACCTCGAGCAGGTCCGGCGGGTAGTCCTGGCCGAGCAGGTTCTCGACCCTGCGGCGGATCACGCCGGCCTCGTTGCGGGCGGCGACCAGGATCGAGACCCGGGGAGGACCTTCCCCTTCTCCCGCCGGCTGCGCCAGCGGACGGGGCCGGAACAACAGCCGGGCGACCAGCGGATAGCCGACGTACGCGTAGAGGACCCCGAGCACCGAGATCGCGGCGATCCCGGTCCAGGCGGCCCCGGCTGTCCCGGCAAGGTCGATCACGGGGGGCAATCTACCCCGGATCCCCCTCCCTGCCCACGGCACGCGGACCCGCGCGGATCACCCCGGCGTGGCCCGGTGCACATCGGAGGGACGGTCTGGCATCATGGGTGCGGGTCCCACGCGAGGGGGAAGGAGGCAGCGATGGCGGAATGGTACTGGCGGCGCACCCCGGTGGAGAAGATCGGCCCCCGCAGCACCGAGGAGGTCCGCGCGGCCCTGGTGGCGGGCCTGCTCGAGCCGGGTCACGAGGTCTGGCAGGAGGGATGGGACGCCTGGGCCCGGATCGAGGAGGTGGAAGAGTTCCGGGGCATCGCTTCCCGCCCGCCCCTCGCCGCTCCCCCCAACGCGGCCGGCGGGCGCACGGTACCGCTTCCCGACGGCCTCCGGGGCTGGATGAGCTTCGTCGGGATCATGAACATCCTGGGAGGACTGCTCCTGGTCCTGAGCTGCGTCGGGCTGATCAAGGGGATCCTCCTGCTCGTGATGGGGTTCGCCGCGCTCGGCGCCCGCTCGGCCCTGGACGCCGCCGGCGGAGGGGTCCCGGTGGAACTCCAGCCCTTCCTCGGAAAGCTCAAGACCTTCTTCGTCGCCCAGGGGCTGGCCTTCGTGCTCGCGCTCGTGTTCCTCGCGGGGATCGCCCTCCTGTGGTTCCTCGGGATGCTCGGGGCGTTCGCGGGGCGGCTCGGGCACTTCTAGCCGCGTCGACGACCGGACGCCCATGCCCCTGTCCCTGCGCCGGCTCGCCCTCGGGCTCGCTGCGCTGCTCGCCGTGGCCGCACCGCTCCCCTTCGGTGCCACGACGCCGGGCGCACGGGTCGGGCTCGCCCTGGCGATCGGCGTGGGCCTCCTTCTCGTGCTCCTGGACCTGCGCCGCCTGCCGGTCCCCCCGCCCCGCTTCGCCTTCCTGGCCGGCGCGACCCTCGTCCTGCTCGCCCTGTACTTCGTGCCGGTCCCGGCGGGGCTCCTCGGGAGGATCGAGCCCCGCGCGGTGACCGAGGCGCGCAGGAGCCTCGCTCTCGCGGGAGAGGACGCCGCCCTGGCCGCGGCCGAGGAGCGACTCCTCGCGGCGTCGGGGACACGGCGGACCGTCCCTTCCACCCGCCCGCTCGCCCAGGACGCGGGGGGCCGGCTCGACGGCACGACCCGCGTCCTCCTCGGGCTCGGCGCCTTTCTCCTCGCCCTCCTCTCGGCCGGAAACGAGCCGGGACGCCGGCTCCTGGCGGGGGCCCTCGCCGTTTCCGCGTTCCTCCAGGCGAGCTACGGCCTCGCGGAAGCCCTTTCCGGGCACTACCACATCCTGTGGCGCGCCCGGACCAGCTACCTGGGCCTCCCCTCGGGCACCTTCGTGTGCCCGAACCACTTCGCCGCCCTGCTCTCTCTCGGCCTGTTCGCGACCCTCGCCCTGCTCGCCGCGCGCCGGCACCGGGGGGACGAGGAGGAATCTCCCGTCGAGCGCGGGGCCCGGCTCGTGCTCGGGGTCACGGCCGCGGCCGTGCTCGTGATCGCCATGACCTGGTCGTCTTCCCGGGCGGGCCTCGGGGCGGCCGGGATCGGGCTCCTCCTCTGGCTGGTGCTCGGCCTCCGCCGCCTGGCCGCCTCGCGGCGGGGACGGGCGGCGCTGGTGCTCGGCGTGCTGGTTGCCGGGGTCCTGGTCGCCGGCTCGATCTGGATGCGCCCCCCGACTCCCCTCCGGGAGGACCTGGAAACCGTGTCCCTCGGGTGGGGGGGCCGCACCGCGATGTGGCGCACCGGCCTGCGGATCGAGCGGGACTTCCGCTGGTTCGGCGTCGGGCCCGGGTGCACGCGGTGGGTCCATCCCCTCTACCGGCCGCCGGAACAGGGAGCCCACGTCAGCCACCTTCACAACGACTGGCTGGAGTGGAAGGTCGAGACCGGCTGGCCCGGGGCCCTCCTGCTGGTCGCGTGGGTGGCCGCCGTCGCCGCCGGGGGTGTCGTCCTCCTGCGCCGCGGACGCCGGGGTGAACGTGCCCTCTCCCTCGGGCTCGGGTGCTCGCTCGTCGCCCTCGGGATCCACGAGTTCGTCGATTTTTCCCTCCAGCTCCCCGGGGTCTCCGTCCCGGCCGCCGTCGCCGCCGGAACCCTCCTCGCACCCCTGGCCTGGGGTCCCGGCCGGGGTGGCGGTCCCCGCGCGCGCACGGCCTGGCGGGTCGTCCTGGGCCTCTCGGCGGGCGCCGTCCTCCTGGCCGGCCTCGCGACCCATGTCGCGGCCCGGCCCCGCCTCGCGGTCGACCGCCTCGGGACGGCCGGCCTCGCCGACCCCGGCGCCCTGGCCGGTGAAGCGCACCGGCAGGTGGTCCTGGCCGTCCGCCAGGCCGCCCGTGGTGACGCGGCTCCCCGGGAACGCCTCCTCGCCCTGGCCTCCCGGGCGCTCCGACTCCTCCGGATCGCGGAGGTGACGGCGCCGCTGCGCCCGGCCGTCCGCCGGGAACTCTGGGCGGCCGCCCAGGCGTGGGCCCACCTGCGCCCTTCCGGGACGCCCCTCCCGGAGGGATTCGCCACCCTCACCCGGGCCTGGCTTCACCGGGCCGAGGAACTGGCCCCGGTGGACCGGGCGAACCTCCTGACGCTGGCCCGGACCTGGCTCGTCCTCGGGGACCGACAGGAGGCATACCGCCTGGTCCGCAGGTTCCTCCGGCTCTCCCCCTCCAGGGCGGCGGAAGCGTACGACCTCCTCGGGGAAGCCGCCTCCGACCTCGGTACGTTGATGGAGGCGACCCCGAACACGCCGGACGCCGCGTACCGCCTGGCGCTCTGGCTGCGCCGCCACCGGGACCGGAGCGGGGCCCGGATCGTGCTCGAGCGGGCGGTGGCGCGCCACCCGGACGACCCGCGCCTGCGCCGCCTGCTCGCGATCACGCTCTTCGAGCAGAAACGGTACGACGAGGCGCTTCGCCTCCTCGACGGGCGCCCCCTGCCGGCGGATCCCGGGGAGCGCCGGGCCTGGCTCCGGGCACTCGCCACCCTCCATGCCGTCACCGGCGACGGGGACGGCCTCGAGCGCGACTGCCGCGCGCTCGTCGCGGCCGGGGAGGATCCCCGCGTCGTGGCCATCGCCCGCGCCCGCTTCGCGATCCGCCGGAAGCACCGGGACGAGGCGATCCGCCTCCTGCGGGAGGCCCTGGCAGCCCCGGGCCCTCCTTTGCCCCGCAACAGGAGGCTCGAGGCCCTCCTGGTCCTGGGGAGCGCCCTCCGGGCGGAGGGCAGGAACCGGGAGGCTCTCGAGGCGTACCGCGAGGCTCGAAAACTGGCCCCGGAACACCCCGCGATCCGCGCCTTCTTCGAACGGCTCCACCGGGTCTCTCCCGAACGCAACGAGAAGTCCCGGTAAGCCGATCGTCGCCGTACCTTTTGGGGAACCGGGAAACCGAGGAACGTTCCGTGTCCCCCGAGAGGTGAGCCATGCGACCCGTCCGCCTTCCGTCGTCCTTCCTGTGCCTCGCCGTTCTCGTCGCCTCCGTCGTCGCCGCTGCGGCGGCCCCGGCGCCCCCCGCCAGGGTCGAGGTCTCCCCCGACCTGGTCCGGCTCGTCGTCGACTTCCCGGCCCCCGCCTTCGAGCCGGGCCCGGGCGGTGAACGGGTCCTGGTGGGCGACCTGCCGCTGCGCGCGCTGCGCCCCGGGACCCCGCTGCTGCCCGAGGCGACGTACACCGTGGTCCTGCCCCCGGGCCGGGAGGTCGAACGGGTCGAGGTTCTCGGCGAGCCGCGCTCCGCGGCCGGCCGGCACGACCTCGCCTGGGGCCGCGAGCCGCGCCCGATCTGTCGTCCCGGCGATGACGACACTCCCCGGGACGAGGCTGTGTACGGGGGCACCGCTCCCTGGCCCGCCGAGCCGGTCACGCTGGCCGGCGAAGGCTGGTTCCGGGGCTGGCGCCTCGCGTCCCTCCTGGTGCACCCGGTGCGGGTGCGACCGGCGACCGGGCGGGTGGAAAGCTGGGGCCGGATGACCGTCCTGCTGCACCTGCGTCCCGCGGCGAAGGAGGCCGACCACCTGCCGCCGCGGGGCCTGCCGATCGACTACGACGAGCTGGGGCGGATCGCCGTGAACCCGGCGACCGCCCTCGAGTACCCGCTGCCGACGAAGGCGTCGACCCGCGTCTCCGAGCCGTACATGATCATCTGCCCGGAGAGCCTCCGGGACGCCTGGCAGCGGCTCCTCGATCACCGCGCGGCACACGGGATGCCCGGCCGGATCCTCACGGTCGAGGAGATCGAGGCGAACTACCCGGGCTCCGACCTGCCCGAGAAGATGCGCGAGGCGATCCGCGAGGCCTACCAGGAGCGCGGGACGACGTTCGTCCTGCTCGGCGGCGACGACCAGGACGGCTCCACGCGGCTCGTGCCGTACCGGGGCTGCCTCCTCGACGCCGGCGGGTACCGCTACACCGATGCCCCGTCCGACTACTACTTCGGCGGCCTCGACGGCAACTGGAACGACGACGGGGACGACGTCTGGTGCGAGCCGGACGAGATCGACTACTACTCCGAGGTCCACGTCGGCCGGGCGACGGTCGACACGGTCACCGAGGTGAACCGTTTCATCGACAAGGTGATCCTCTACGAGGGCGGGCTGCCCGACGACCGGCGCCGCGACCTGGTCTTCATGGGGGAGAGCCTCGACAGCGCGACCTGGGGCGGCGACTCGAAGGACGAGATCGCCGAGCTGATCCCCGGGGACGAGTACGAGATCGAGCGCCTGTACGACCGGGACGGGACGTTCTCCTCGCAGGCGGTCAAGGACGCCCTCAACCGGGGCCCCCACCTGACGAATCACCTCGGACACTCGAACGACGGCTACGTCCAGGGCCTCTACCGCTCCGACGTCGACAACCTGCACAACGAGACCCCGTTCTTCTCGTACAGCCAGGGGTGCGACGCCGGCGCCTTCGACGAGAAGTTCTCCGGCAGCTCCGAGGCGGTCTCCGAGCACTACATCCTGGCGGAGCACGCCGCCTTCGGCGTCGTGATGAACGTCCGCTACGGCTGGTACGAGAGCGGCTCGACCCACGGTCCCAGCCAGTACCTGGACTTCGAGTTCTACGACGCGCTCTTCACCGAGAACCTGGAGACCCTCGGCGAGGCGAACGACGACTCGCGGTACGACAACGCCCCGGTCGCCCAGACCGACGAGTACCGGCGCTGGTGCTTCCTCGAAACGAACCTCCACGGTGACCCGGCGACACCGGTCCAGGTCGGCGCCCAGCTCCGCCACGTCGATCACCGGGTGATCGAGGACGACCCCCGGTACGGGAACGCGGACGGAAACCCGGACCCCGGCGAGACGATCCGCCTCGCGGTGACCCTCGAGAACCGCAGGGACAACGCGGCGACCGACGTCGAGGCCTGGCTCTCCTCCAGCACCCCGGGGGTGACGGTGCACGACGACCACGCGACGTGGGAGGACATCCCGGGGCACGAGCAGCGCGAGAACCTCCCCCCCCACTTCACGGTGACGCTCGACGTGCCCTGCGGAACGTACGCCCGGTTCACCCTGGAGGTCCGGCACGACGACGGCAAGATCGACCGCTCGTCGTTCTCCGTCCTGGTGGGCACCCGCATCCACGACGTGCTGTTCGCCGACACCTTCGACGAGGACCTCGGCTGGACGGTGACCGGGACCTGCTCGGACGGTGCCTGGGAACGGGGGACGCCCCGCGGGACGACGAGCGGCGGCGAGCAGGCGAACCCGGACGAGGACAGCGACGACGACGGCGACTCGTGCTGGGTGACCGGCAACCAGGGTCTCTCGGCGACCGACGACGACCTGGACGACGGCACCACGATCCTGACGAGCCCCCCGCTCGACGCCTCCACCTACCTCGACCTGCGGCTCTCCTGGGCGCGGTGGCTCTACCTGCTCCCCGAGACGACGCCCCCCTCGAACTACCTCAAGGTCGAGGTCAGCGACGACGACGGGGCGTCCTGGCACGAGCTCGAGAAGACCGTCACGAAGGAAACCCCCTGGGTGCGGCGCTCCGCATCCCTCGAGGACGTCATTTCCCTCGGCCCCGGCCTGCGGGTCCGGTTCGTCGCCGAGGAGATCCCCGGCGCGGCCAGCGACCCGGTCGTCGAGGCCGCCGTCGACGACGTCCGCCTCGAGGGCACCCGCGCGGAATGCGGCGAGTACGCCCCGGGCGAGGAGCGGCCGCCGCTCCCCGTCGGGAACACCCTGCTCGTCACCCGGCCCGATCCCGACGTCAGGCTCGCCTGGCAGGACCCGGGCGAGGACGCCGGCCACGACCCGGCACTCTTCTACGTGGTCCAGCATTCCGGCCAGCCGGACGGCGGTTTCGAGGACGCGGCAGAGGTGACGCGGACCGAGTGGATCGACCGGGACCAGGGACGCTTCGGCGGAAACTGGTTCTACCTGGTCCGTGCCCGGAACCGCGGGGGCGACGAGACGCCGTAACCGCCCGGGCGAAGCCCCGCACGGCGGCCGGAACGTGACCCCGCGGCGCTGCGCGCCGCCCGGGCCGCCTCCCGGCGGCCCCTACAGACCCCGCGTCGCGCGTTTCGAGGGTCTCCGTGGGGTCTTGTAGGGGCGGCCGGAAGGCCGCCCGAGGGTGCCCGGCGCGGGTGTCGGCGTCGCGCCCGTTCGTCGCGTGGTGCGCGGCGCTGCGCGCCGCCCGGGCCGCCTCCCGGCGGCCCCTACAAGAGGCCCTTTCGCCTGCCGGCGGCCCTTCCTCGATGCGCGCGACGAGGAATCAGGCCTGCCCAGCCCGGCGGTCGTCGCCGCGCACCTCGCCGACACCGGCCGCGGTCTTCCGGCCGCCGCCGGCCTGGCGGCGCCGCTCCTCGGCCTTGCGGTAGTAGCCCTTCCGGTAGTGGTAGTACCGGTAGTAGCTGCCGGACCGTTCCTCGGCGACCTCGCCGTTGAGCACGCAGCCGAGCATCCGCGCCTGGACCTTCCCCAGCAGCTCCCGGGCCTGGCGGACGGCATCCTTCGGCGTCTGCAGCGCCCGGGCGACCAGGATCGCCCCGTCCACCGCCGGCACCAGGTTGAACGCGTCGGCGAAGACCAGCACCGGCGGCGTGTCGACGACCAGGAAGTCGAACCCGCGCTCCTCGCGCAGCGCCTGGAAGATCTCCCGCATCCGTTCCGGGTGGAGGAGGGTCGCCGGGTCCGGCGGACACGGCCCGCCCGGCACCAGCGACAGGTGCGGGTACGGCGTCTGGAAGATCACCTGCTCGAGCGTCATCGTCCCGGCGATGACGTTCGTGATCCCCCGGTCCTTCGGCGCCTTGAAGACCCGGTGGAGCCGCGGGTGCCTGAGATCGCAGTCGACCAGGGCGACCTTCTGCCCGAAGGCGGCCAGGGTGCGGGCCAGGTTCGCCGAGATCGTGGACTTTCCCTCGCCGGGCAGGGCCGAGGTGACGAGCAGGGTCCGCGGCGGGTCCCCCGGCTGGCTGAGCAGCAGGGCCGACCGGATCGCCCGGAACGCCTCCTCGGCGTCGTGGTTCCGCGCGGCCATGACGGGTGTCGTCGTCGACTTCTTCCGGGAGGAGAAGACCAGGCGGGGTCGGCTCACCTCGACCCGCGGAATGCTGCCGAGCAGCGGCAGGCCGGAGATCTCGGAGAGCTGGTTCGGGTTGCGGATCTTGTTGTCGAGGGCCTCCGCGAGGAACGCCGCCGCCACGCCGAGGAACAGGCCGAAGGCGAGGCCCAGGGCCAGGTTCAGCTTGACGCGGGGCACCGCCGGCTGCTCCGGTGGACGGGCGGTATCGACGATCTTGACCTGGCGCTGGAGCACGTCCTGCAGGTCGGCGGAGAGGGCGACCTCCTCCCGCCGGGCGAGGAGGCGGTCGAGAACGGCCTTCTTCTGCTGGTACTCCTGTCGCAGCTTCTCGAACGTCCCCGCCCGCTGCTGCATGTCCGCCGTGCGCTGGACCTCCTCGTCGAGCAGGGTCTGCAGGTGGCTGACGTTCTCCTCCGCGAGCCGCAGGTCCGCCCGGGCGGTCTCGAGGGCCTCCCGGTAGAGGGACCGGATCTCGCGGTTCATGTTGTCCTCGGTCTCCCGGATCGCCGCCTGGAGTTCGCGCAGGCGCGGCCAGCCGGGACCCACCCGGCCCTCGAGCTCGGCGAGTTCCCGGCGCATCTCCGCCAGGTCCTCCCGGTACTTGAGAATCTGGGGGTTGTCCCGCACCTCCGGGATCGAAAGGGGCGCCGCCGACTCGTAGGCCCGCAGCTTCGCCCTGGCCTGGGCGAGCTTCGCCTTGGCGTCGGTCAGCATCGCGTCCAGCTTCTCCAGCCGCGACTTCCCCATCTCGGCGCCGCTGGCCGGCAGCACGGTGCGCAGCTCCTTGCGCACCCTTGCCAGTTTCTTCTCGAGGTCGAGGACTTCCGCCTGGGCCTCCTCGATCGCCCGGGACAGGAAGTCGGACGCCCCCTTGCGGGCACCGACCCCTGCCTCGACGAAGAAGTCCCGGTAGGCCTCGATGACGGCGTTGACCACGTCCGCCGCCACCTCCGGCGAGGGGTGCCGGAACGCGACCTTGACCACGTTCGAGTACTCGAGCTGCTCGACCTTGATCCGGTCGCGCAGCCACCTGGCCAGCGCGACGTCGTCGGGCGGTTCCCTGTCGGGATCGCCGTCATCGGCGAGGGATGCCAGCAGCTCCTCCCGCACCCCGTGGTAGTCGAGGGCGCGGCGCAGGATGGCGGGATCCTTGATCAGCAGGTACTGGGTCTGGTAGAAGCGCTGGATCTCGAACTCGTTCCAGACCGTGGGCACGACGTCCTCGGTGTTGAGGACCTTCGGGGTGGCCCGCTCGATCAGGACCCGGGCCGAGGCCTCGTAGAGCGGGGTCCGCAGAAAGGTGACGAGGCCCGTCAGGAGAAACACCTCGGCGGCGATCGCGATCACGAGCCAGCGGCGCTGCCAGAGCAGGCGCTGCACCGCCGCGAGGTTCCACTCCGCCGCCTGTTCCATGCCGTTCCCCGGCCGTTTCTCGTCCATCGGCACTCCCTCCCGGCTCGGTCGCCGGACCGCGGGCGCACGAACCCCACGTTGTTGCGGAAGATAACGCACGGGACCACCGGAGGGCAACGGCCGTCGAACCCGGAACGCTTCCCCCGAACGGGAAGGAACGTCAGCGAAGCACGTCCTTGACCCGGTCGACCCCCGCCCGGGGGGCCACGAGAACCCCGTGGGGACCGGTCACGACGAGCAGTTCTTCCCCCTGCCGGAAGGGGAGCACCACCGATTGCTCTCCCACCGGGGCTCCGCCGGTGACGTCGAGGACGAGCCCGCGGCCCCCGCCCCGGCGAGGCAGCGCCCGGGCCGGGCCGGCGTCCCCCTCCTCAACCAGCCGGAGCACGGTTTCCCAGCTCCCGACGTCGTCCCAGCCCGCGTCCAGGGGCACCGCGACCACGTCCTCCGCCCGCTCGAGGAGGGCCACGTCGATCGGCAGGCGTGCCATCGCCTCCCAGGCATCCCGGTCGCCCCGCGTCGCCCAGGCCTCGACGGGGCCGGCGATCCCGGGGGCATGACGGGCGAGGGCGCGCCAGAAGACGTCGGCGCGCCAGACGAACATCCCCGCGTTCCAGGCGAACCGCCCGGTGGCGTGGAACCGCTCGGCCGTCGCCCGGTCCGGTTTCTCCGTGAAGCGGAGAACCTTCCGGGCCCGCCCGCCGCCCGGGAGCCGATCGCCCAGCTCGATCCACCCGAACCGGGTCGCCGGCCCCGTCGGCCGGATCGCCAGGAGCGCCAGGTGCCCCTCCGCGGCGGCCGCGGCCGCGTCCCGGAGGGCCGCCCGGAAGGCATCCTCGTCGGCCACCCGGTGATCGGCCGGGAACACGCCGACCACCCCGGCCGGATCCTCGTCGAGAGCCTCCCTCATCGCCAGGGCGACCGCCCCGGCGGTGTCCCGGGGCGACGGCTCCGTCCGCAGGTCCCCGGGCCCGAGGCCCGGCTCCGTCTCGACGAGAAGCCGCCCGATCGCCGCGTCGGCCTGGAGGAGGACGCGACCGGCCAGGGGGCCTACCCGGTCGAGGGTCGCCCGGAGGAGGGTGCGCCCACCCCCGCCGAGAGGCAGGAGCGGCTTGGGCAGGGACGGCCCGGCCCAGGGCCACAGGCGCAGGCCCCCCCCACCGGCCAGGATCACCGCGCGGCCGAGGGGAGGGACCATCGGTCAGGCGTGCTCCCGGCGATACCAGGCGACGGTGCGTTCCAGCCCCTCGTCGAGGCCGACCACCGGCTCGTAGCCGAGCAGTCGCCGGGCCTTGCCGATGTCGGCGAGCGAGTGCCGGATGTCTCCCGGGCGCGGGTCCCCGTGGACCGGGGCGATCGGTCGGCCGGTGATCCGCCCGAGGCGCTCCGCCAGGTCGAGCAGGGAGATCCGCTCCCCGCAGGCGACGTTGTACGCCTCGCCGCAGGCCTCCTCCGGGGCCTCCGCGGCGAGCAGGTTCGCCCGGACGACGTTCTCGATGTAGGTGAAGTCCCGCGTCTGCCCGCCGTCCCCGTAGATCGTCGGGGCCTTCCCCGCGAGGAGGGCGGCCGTGAACTTCGGGATCACCGCCGAGTACTCCGACGAGGGGTCCTGGCGGGGACCGAAGACGTTGAAGTACCGGAGTGCCACCGTGCCGAGGCCATAGAGCCGGTGGAACAGCCGGCCGTAGGTCTCGGCGGCCAGCTTGTCGAGCCCGTAGGGAGAGATCGGGTCGGGGCACATCGTCTCGACCTTGGGCAGGGTCGGCGACTCCCCGTAGAGGGACGAGGAGCTGGCCATCACGAACCGCCGCACCCCCAGGTCCCGGGCGGCCAGGAGCAGGTTCAGCGTGCCGTCGACGTTGACCCCGTGGGACGTCAGCGGGTCGGCCACCGAGCGGGCGACCGAGGGGATCGCCGCCTGGTGGAGCACCACCTCGCAACCCTCGACCGCGCGCCGGACGGTCTCCGGGTCGCGGATGTCCCCCTCGAGCAGCTCGTAGCGACCACCCCCCTCGGCGGCCCAGGCCTTCGCCTCGGCCAGGTTCTCGCGCCGCCCGGTGGCGAAGTTGTCGATCACCCGGACGTCGTCCCCACGCCGGAGCAGGGCCTCCACCAGGTTCGAACCGATGAAACCGCCGCCACCCGTCACCAGGACCTTCACGCGCTCGTCCTCCCTCGGCGTCTCAGCGCCCGACCGCCACGTAGCGGAAGCCCCGGGCCGCCATGTCCTCCGGCTCGTAGACGTTCCGCAGGTCGACCAGCAGCGGCTGGCGGAGCAGCCCCTCGAGGCGCGCGAGGTCCAGGTTGCGGAACTGGTTCCACTCCGTGGCGATCACCAGCACGTCCGCTCCCTCGGCCGCCTCGTACTCGCTCTCGCAGCACTCGCCCGCGAAGCCCGCCGCCCGGGCGGTCTCCATCGCCGCCGGGTCGAACGCGCGGACCCTCGCCCCCGCTTCGGCCAGGAGCGCGGCGATCTTGAGCGCGGCCGACTCCCGGACGTCGTCGGTGTTCGGCTTGAACGAGAGCCCGAGCAGGGCGACCGTCTTCCCGGCCAGCTCTCCGCCGAGGGCGCGCCGGATCTTCTCCACCATCCGCGCCGGCCGCGCGTCGTTGACCCGGACCGCGGCCTCGACGATCTCCAGCCTCGCCCCGTGCTCCTCGGCGGTGGCGAGGACCGCCCGCGTATCCTTCGGGAAGCACGACCCGCCGTAGCCCGGTCCCGGGTGCAGGAACTTGGGCCCGATCCGCCGGTCGAGACCCATTCCCTTCGCCACGTGGTGGACGTCCGCCCCGACCCGTTCGCACAGGTCGGCCATCTCGTTGATGTAGGTGATCTTGACGGCAAGGAACGCGTTGGAGGCGTACTTGATCAGCTCGGCCGTCCGGCGCCGGGTCCGGAGGATCGGGGTCTCGATCAGGTAGAGGGGCCGGTAGAGATCCTCGAGGATCGCCCGCGCCTGCTCGTCCTCGGTCCCGATCACGACCCGGTCCGGGCGCATGAAGTCCTCGATCGCCGCCCCCTCCCGGAGGAACTCCGGGTTGCTGGCGACGGAGAACGGCACGTCGGGCCCGACCTTCTCGCGGATCAGCGCCTCGACCCGGTCGCCGGTGCCCACCGGAACGGTCGACTTGATCACGACCACCTTGTAGGTGTCGAGGTTTCTCGCGATCGTCTCCGCCACGTCGAACACGTACCGCAGGTCGGCCCGGCCGTGGGGATCCTGGGGGGTGCCGACGGTGACGAAGATCACCAGGTTCTCCCGGATCGCCCCCTCGAGGTCGGTCGTGAACCGGAGGCGCCCGGCCTCCACGTTCCGGGCGACCAGCGAATCGAGCCCGGGCTCGTAGATCGGGATCTCGCCCCGCTCGAGGGCGGCGATCTTCTGCTCGTCGATGTCCACGCAGGTGACGTGGGTGCCGAACTCGGCGAAGCAGGCGCCGGAGACCAGTCCGACGTACCCGCTGCCGATCATCGCTATGTTCACGGTGCGATCCTCCACGCGCCCGGCGGGCGGGCCTCAGCCGTTCCGCTCCCGGAACCAGGCAACAAAACGGCGAATACCTTCCCGGACCGGGACCCGGGGATCGTACCCCAGTTCCGCGCGGGCGCGAGAGACGTCGGCGAAGGTGATCGGCACGTCCCCGGGCTGGAACGGCCGGAACTCCATGCGCGGCTCGACACCGAGCTCTTCCGCGATCATCCGGACCAGGTCCAGGAGGGCCGTCGTCGCCGACTCGCCGAGGTTGTAGACCCGGTATCCGCGTGCCCGGTCGAGGGCGGCGAGCACCCCGTCGATGATGTCATCGATGTACGTGTAGTCCCGGCGCGACGTCCCGTCCCCGAAGACCGGGACCGGCTTTCCCTCGGCAAGCAGCCGCGTGAACTTGTGGATCGCCATTTCCGGGCGCTGCCGTGGCCCGTAGACGGTGAAGAACCGCAGCCCGATCGCCTCGATGCCGTGGACGTGGTGGAAGGCGTGGGCAATCAGCTCGCACGCCTTCTTCGTCGCGGCGTACGGTGACACCGGGTGATCCACCGGGTCATCCTCGGAGAAGGGGACCTTCTCGTTGCCGCCGTACACGCTCGAGGAGCTGGCGTAGAGCACCCGGCCCACGCCGGCAGCCACCGCCGCCTCGAGGATCACCGTGGTGCCCCGCACGTTGACATCGGCGTAGAGCTCCGGCTGTTCCACCGATGGGCGGACCCCGGCCCGCGCCGCCAGGTGAACGATCGCCCGGACCGGCTCCTCGCCGAGGACCCGGTCGAGCAGCGCCCGGTCCCGGATGTCCCCCTCGACCAGCCGGAATCCCCCCTGCCGGAGCGCACCGGCGAGGTTTTCCCGCTTGATCGCCGGGTCGTAGAAGGAGTCGAAGTTGTCGAGGCCGACCACGCGCTCGCCCCGGGCGAGCAGGCGGTCGACCAGGTGGCTGCCGATGAAGCCGGCGGCGCCCGTCACCAGGACGGCGCCGCCCGTCGTGTCGCCCATGACCTCCCCTCTCGCGGCGCGGGGCCCCGGCGGGGGCCCCGTCACGCCGTCACAGCTTCTTCACCCGTTCCGGGTCGACCTCGAGCCCCTTCGTCGCGTTGCGCGTGTCGAAGACGAGCGGAGCCTCCCGGCAGACCATCCCGTAGTCGACGCCGTCGTGGTTGGTCAGGATCAGCACCACGTCGTGCTCCCGCAGGGTCTTCGCGTCGAGGGGCACGTGGGGAACCGTCTCCCCGTCCAGCTCCAGGGTCGGCACGAACGGGTCGTGGTACGAGAGCACCGCGCCCCGCTCCCGGAGGAGCAGCATCACGTCGAGGGCCGGGGATTCCCGGGTGTCGGCGGTGTTCTTCTTGTAGGCCACTCCCAGCACCAGGACCCGGGTCCCCCGGATGGCCTTCTCCCGGTCGTTGAGCATCAGGACGAGCCGCTCGATCACGTGCTCGGGCATCCCCCGGTTGATCTCGGACGCCAGGTCGATGAACCGCGTGAAGTAGTTCAGCGAGCGGAGCTTCCAGCTCAGGTAATGGGGGTCGATCGGGATGCAGTGACCACCGAGCCCCGGGCCCGGCCAGAACGCCATGAACCCGAACGGCTTGGTCGCCGCCGCCTCGATGATCTCCCAGACGTCGAGGCCGAGCCGTTCGCAGATCAGGGCCATCTCGTTGACGAGCCCGATGTTGACCAGCCGGAAGGTGTTCTCCAGCAGCTTGACCAGCTCCGCCGAGCGGGCGGAGGAAACCGGGTGGACCTGCGGAATCGCCGCGAGATACAGCTCCCGGGCCACCTCGGTGCATTCCGGCGTGATGCCGCCGACGACCTTCGGCGTGTTTTCCGTCTTGTAGACCGGGTTCGAGGGGTCGACCCGCTCCGGGGAGTAGGCGAGGAAGAAGTCCTCCCCCGCGACCAGGCCGGTCTCCTCGAGCATCGGCTGGATCACCTCGTCCGTGGTGCCCGGGTACGTCGTCGACTCGAGGACGACGAGCTGGCCGGGCCGGAGGCGCTCCCGGATCTCCCGGGTCGCCCCGACCACGTACGAGATGTCCGGGTCGAGGGTCTTGCGCAGCGGGGTCGGGACGCAGATCAGGATCGCGTCCATCTCCCGGAGGCCGTCGAAGTCGGTCGTGGCGGCCAGCCGTCCCGCCTCCACCTGGGCCCGTACCTCGTCGTCGGTGACGTCCCCGATGTAGCTCTTGCCGGCCTCGATCATCCGGGCCTTCGACTCGTCCACGTCGAACCCGGTTACCCGGAGACCTGCCCGGGCGAACACCTCCGCCAGCGGCAGGCCGACGTAGCCGAGGCCGATCACCCCGACACGGGCGGTCCGGTTCCGGATCTTCTCCAGCAGGTCCTGCCGCAGCTTCTCCGCGGTCTTCGCATCGCTCATCGGGTGCTCTCCTCCCGCTCGGATCGCCCCCCCGGCGATCCCCGGGCAATATGTCCCCCCGCGGGGCCGCGAGGCAACCGGGCGCCGCTCAGGAAGTTCCGGCCTCCCCGCCCGTCCCCTCACCGCCGGGAGGGGCGGCCTCGAGCTGCCGGAGCCGCTTCTCGAGGATCTCGATCTGCTTCCGCAGGGCGCGGATCTCCTGCTCGCGGCCCTTCTCCCCCTTGTCCCGGTACCTGCGCACGAGCCACGTCGCCGTCTTCGAGCTGCGCACGCCATGGAGCAGCATCAGCAGCTCGTCGTGGACCGCCGGGTCGTTGAGCAGGAGGGCGAGGGTGCCGTTCCCCTCGTCGATCTTCCGCAGGATCGACGCGAGCCGCGCGCTGACCTCGTCGAGGCGCCCGGCCACCCGGTCCGCCAGCTCCTCGTCCCGGAGGAGTACGCCGAGAAGTCCCTTGCCTTCCTCGAGGGCCTCGGAGAGCTGCCGGAGCGACCGGACGGTCCGCTCGACCTCCGAGAGCAGCTCCTCCTCGCGCCCCGGGGCGGTCAGGGCGCCGAGCAGTCCCTTCCCCTCCTCGAGGTTGCGGGTCATGGCGGCGAGGCCATCCGCCGCCTCCCGCAGGTCGCGGGCAACCGCCGCGGCGAACTCCTCGTCGGCGACCAGCTTGCCGAGGAGCCCCTCGCCCCGGTCGACCCGCTGGAGGAGGCGGTTCGCCGCGTCGAGGGCCTGGTCGAGCTTCTCGATCCCTTGCTTGCCGAACTCCGGGTCGACGATCGCCTTGCCGAGCAGCCCCTTCCCCTCGCGGATCGCCCCGAGGATATCCCGCAGGTCGCTGGTGATCTGCTCGACGGTGTCGGCGATCGTCCGCCCGGTCTCGAGGATCGGCTCCACGGTCACCGGCGGGATGAAGTCCCCCTCCCGCAGCGGCGGGCGGTTCGGGTCGCCCGGCGTGAGGTCGACCGCCTTCTCGTTGGCGACGAACTGGAGGTAGACCAGGGAGGCCGTCGTCCCCTGCCGCACCCGCGGGGCGTACGCCCGGTCGACCGCGAGGAAGACCTCGATCCCCTCGGACCGGGGATCGGTCGGCAGGACGATCTTGCGGACGGTGCCGACCCGGACACCGGCCATCGTCACGGGGCTGCCGACCCGCAGCCCGGAGGCGTCGGTGAAGTTGGTCCGGTAGGTCACCTTCGGCGTGAACACGCGGGACTCCTGGCCGATCACCAGGATCGCCCCGGCCAGCAGGACGAGGGCGAGGAGGACCACGAGGCCCACTGCCAGCTCGTGCACCCTGCTCCTACGCGCCATGGCTTTCCTCCAGCGGCCGCCCCGCGAGGAAGGCGGCCAGGAGCGGGTCGTCGGCATGCCGGGCCTCGTCCACCGTGCCGGTGAACCGGATCCTGCCCCGGTGAAGGAACGCGATCCGGTCGCCCACGCGGAAGGCGGACTGGATGTCGTGGGTGACGACCACGCTCGTCACGCCGAGACGGGCCTGCATCGCCAGGATCAGGTCGTTGATCGTGTTCGAGGTCACCGGGTCCAGGCCCGTGGTCGGCTCGTCGTACAGGATCGCCCGGGGACGGACCGCGATCGCCCGCGCCAGGGCGACCCGCTTCTGCATCCCCCCCGAGAGCTCCGACGGCACCAGGCCGCAGACCGACTCGTCCAGGTCGACGTGCCCCAGCACCTCGACCACCCGGTCCGCGATCTCGTCCTCCGCCCAGCCCGCCTCGCGCAGCGGGAAGGCGACGTTGTCGAAGACGTCCATCGAGTCGAAGAGCGCCCCGCCCTGGAAGAGGAACCCGACCTTCCGGCGCACGGGAACGAGCTCCCGCTCGTCCAGGTCCTGGATCTCCCGGCCATCCACGGCGACGATACCCCGGTCGGGGTGGGTCAACCCCACCAGGTGACGCAGCGTGACGGACTTCCCGGTGCCGGAGCCGCCGAGGATCACCAGGGTCTCCCCCGGGAAGACGCACAGGTCGACCCCGCGGAGCACCTCCTTGGGGCCGAAACGCTTGTGGACCCCGTGGAGGCAGAGGAAGGCCTCCCGGCCGTCCGGGTCCCGGCAGACGTGGGGCGCCCCGCTCACCACCCGCCTCCCGAGAAGGCCGCCTGCAGCGCCAGGAAGACCTTGGCGAGGAAGAAGTTGCTGACGAAGATGGCGATCGACGCGCCGACGACCGTGTTCGTCGTCGCCTGGCCGACGCCGGTGGCCCCGCCGCGGGTCCGCAGGCCGTTGTAGCAGGCGATGATCCCGATGAAGTAGGCGAAGAAGACCGTCTTGCCGACGCCGGAGACGATGTCGCCGATCAGCAGGAACTCCTTCACCTTGGTCCAGTAGTAGACCGTCGACTGGCCGATCTCGAAGACGGCGATGTAGAGCCCGCCGAGAATCCCGAGAACATCGCCGAGGATGGTCAGGATCGGCAGCATCACCAGCAGGGCGACCATGCGGGGCCAGACCAGTTTCTTGACCGGGTCGGCGCCGAGGGCGCGGAGAGCGTCCACCTGCTCGGTGACCGCCATCGACCCGAGCTCGGCGGCGATCCCGGCCCCGACCCGGGCGGCGATCATCACCGCCGTCAGGACCGGTCCGAGTTCCTTGACCACCGACACGCCGACGAACGAGCCGACGTAGATCTTCGCCCCGTAGGCGGCGAGGGTGTACGACACCTGCAGGGCCATCACGGCCCCGGTGAAGATCATCGTCAGGCCGACGAGCGGCAGGGAACGGACCCCGAGCCGGAACATCTGCTCGAAGAGGAGCCGGAACTCCACCGGGCGACGGAACGTGACCCGGAAGGTCTCCCACGTCAGGAGCGCCACCCGTCCGCTGGTCGCGAGGATCCCGGTCAAGCGTTCGCCCCCTTCGCGGCCCCGCCGGGGGCCGGCCGGCTATTGTACCGGGTCGCGGCGGAGGAGGGCGGGCAGCAGTCCCCCGGCCGCGGCCCGGAGCAGGACCAGGTGCAGCGTGGCGAGCGCCCCGTCCACGAGGGCGATCACCAGGAAGAAGAGGTCCGCCCGGCGCAGGAGGACGTCGACGGCGAAGAGGGCCAGCCCGCCGTACCGCAGCAGGATCGCGACGGCCGCGACCGGCGCCAGCCGTCGGGGATCCCGCCAGACGAGCACGTAGAGTCCCCCGAGGGCGACGAGGAACAGCCCGCACAGGTCGAGGTAGACGCGAGGATCCGGCAGGGTGACGTGGAGCACCGGGGCCACGGCCTCCTGCGCCAGCAGGATCGCGAGCCCGAATCCGCCATCGACCAGGGCGCCCAGCAGGAACGAGAGCCCGAGGGCCCGGAAGGCCCAGGCCCGGTCCCCGTCCGGGACGCCCGGAGCGCCGTGCGCCATCGTCCACCTCCTCCCCTCCCGTGGTTGTCCCGGCCACGGGGCCTCTCTATCCTCCCCCCATGGTACGCGGAATCCTCGTCGCGCTCTTCCACCTCCTCGGGGTCCCCCTCTACTCCCTCGCCGCGATCGTCGGGGACCTGCTGTTCCCCGGCCGGGAGTGGATCCCCCGCGTGGGCGCCGCCTGGTCGCGGCACACCCTCCGGCTCGCCGGGGTCCGGATCGCGGTGGAAGGGGCGGAGATCCTGGCGGAGAACCGGCCCGCGGTGCTCGCGGCGAATCACACCTCCGCCATGGACATCTACGCCGTCTGCGCGAACGTGCCGGTTCCCTACCGGATGGTCGCGAAGGCCGAGCTGTTCCGGATCCCGATCTTCGGCCGCGCCCTTCTCCGGGCCGGGTTCGTACCCCTCCAGCGCCGGCCCAGCCGGAAGGATCTCCAGGCGATCGAGCGGGTGCGCCGGGACCTGCGGAAGGGAGCGATCGTGTGCTTCTTCCCGGAGGGAACCCGCAGCCCGGACGGTCGCCTGCGTCCCTTCAAGACCGGGGCGTTCGTCCTCGCGATCCGGGAGGGGATTCCCGTGATCCCGGTGGCGATCGAGGGGGCGTACCGGGTCCAGCGCCGCGGCAGCCTGGTCATTCGGCCCGGAACGATCCGGTTCCGGGTCCTCGAGCCGATCTCCACCGCGGGAAGGTCCCTGGACGAGCGGATGGCCCTCGCCCGGGTATGCCACGACCGGATCGCCGCCGCCCTGCCTCCCGACCAGCGCCCGGCCGGTTGATCCCGCTCCCGGGAAGAAAACCGGGGCGCCGGCAACGCCGGCGCCCCGGGGTCGTGTGCTCGGGAACGGCCTCAGAAGCTCTTGCTGACCATCACCGAGAGGACGTTGTAGCGACCCGACTCGTCCTCGAGGATCGGGTCGTTGTCCTTGTAGTTGGTCATCGTCCAGCCGAGCTCGAGCCCGTAGCCGGTCGGCAGCCGCCAGCGGGCGCCCAGGCTGACATCCCACGTCCGGACCGAGACGTCGGACAGCTCGTTGACGACCCGCCAGTCCCGGTAGAGGAAGGCCGCGCCCACCGGCGAACCGTACGGGGCGGTCATGTCCCAGCGGTCCATGCCGCCGGTCAGCCGGTTGTACTCGACGCCGCCGAAGAGCTGGCCGTACTCTCCGAAGGGGGTGCCGAACTCGACACCGAGGAAGGTCCCGTCGATCTGGTAGGCGTTGGAGCTCTCATCCCGCCCAAACTGGGCGGAAGCAAGGGCGCCCGCTCACCCGTTCATCAGCGGGATACACAGGTGGGTCTCCTGGTCCTCCCGCAACAGGACCCCCGTCACGGTGGCGTAGAACGTCTCGTTCGGCGTCCACCAGAGCGACGCGCCCACCTCGGCGACGTCGTGGTTCCAGTCGGAGACGCGGGTCTGGTCGTTCTGCTCCGAGAGCCACTTCCCGTGCAGGGTCAGGGTGGTCTCGTCGGACGGCACGAGCGTCAGCCGGGTCCGCAGGGCGATCCGGTCGGTCGGCCGGTTCGAGAGGTTGGCGAACCGCATCCGGTGCAGCTCGAAGTACTGGAGCGACGACCAGGGGAAGGCCGCCGGATCTGCCACCAGGGACGGGTCCTCACCGACCGCCAGGCACCCGCCCTTCAGGTTCCGGAACGGGTCGCTCGCCTGGTACCACTCCGCCTCGACCCGGTAGCGGGCGCCGTTCTCGAAGCGGCCGAGCACCTGGGTCTTCAGGGTGTACTCGCGGGTATTCGTCCCGCCGCCGGTGTCGACCCGGAAGTTGTCCCGGTCGACGTCCCGGTAGCGCAGGGAGGTCTTGAGCCGGTGGCGCCGCTTCTCACCGAACCGCCAGACGTACTCCCCGGTGGCGGACAAGACGGTCCGGTCGGCGGCGGACTTCCGGGTCCAGTCGATCTCGACGTCCCGGTCGGCGTAGATGTCCCGGTAGTAGAGCCCGGCCTGCGGGCCGGCGGAGCCCGGGTACTCGACGACGTCCACGTAGACGTCGTCGGTGTCGACGTTCTCGAGTCGACCGCGAATCGAGAAGGAGTGGGCCTCGTCGACCAGGTGCAGCCAGCGGGCCCGGAACGAGTAGTACTTCGCCTGGAGCCCGGTGTGGTCGCTCTCGGTCTTCTGGTAGGCGGCGGCCGCGTCGAGGTGATCCCTGTCGCCGGTCCAGAAGAAATGCAGCACGTGGGCGTCCCGCTCGTGGCCGGGCACGAACCCGACCGGCAGGGTCTCGTCGGCCCCGACAGCGAAGCTGGCCCGGTTGTCGAAGACCGGGACCTTCCTCGTCGGGTGCAGGACCTGCTCGAAGAGGCGCCGCGCCGGGTCCGCGTCGGAGTCGAAGTCGCTCGACGTGTACTCGTACCGGACGCCCCAGTTGGACTTGAGGTAGGCCACCCGCAGGGTGACGTCGTCCATCGCCTGGTCGACGGAAGCGGACTGGCCGACCACGTGGCACGTGCGGCAGTGCCCGGCGGAGAGCTGCTGGTGGCTGCCGGAGCGACGCATGTGCCGCGCCAGCAGCGCGAACTCCCAGGCCCGGTTGCTCACCGGCCGCCAGGCGAGCTTCGCGTGGTCGTCCTCGAACCGGTAGCGGTACTTCGCTCCCGGGTCCATGTCGGTGTGCTGGACGACCTTTCCGTGGTGGTCGGTCGCCGCGAGGTTCTCCATCGGGTCGTGGGGCAACTGGTGGACGAAGCGGTTCATGTCCGCCTCGAACGTGAAGGCGTGGGCGGCGACCAGCTCCAGGTGGTGGCGCTGGTCGTCCGGGTCGAGCAGCTCCATGTCCACGGAGAGGTCCGTGTCGGAGCCGAGCCCGGCGTCGAACCACATGGAGAACGCCGCGCTCGAGGAGTCGACCTGGTACTCCGCCGCCTTGTTCAGGCTGTTGCGCGCCCGCACGACGTGGGCTCCCACGGCCAGCTCACCCGAACCCCCACCGTCGTCGGCCGGCACGGCCGGCACGGCGAGCGCCAGGGCGAGGACCGCGAGAAGACCGATCAGCAGCTTGCGCTTCATGGCGTGGTCCTCCTCAACGGGTGAGCGCCCGCCCCTGGCCCACGGTCGACTGGCTCGGGAGATCCGAACCGTGGACGGAGGGGTGGCACTGGGTGCACTTGGTCAGGAAGGCGTGCTTCATGCCCGACCGGCCGAAGCGGTTCTCGAAGGTGTCGCCCCCGAAGACGACCTCTTCTTCCTCGGGGCTCAGCAGGCCGGCATGGAAGTGCGCCTCGTGGCAGGTCAGGCAGACGTACGGCTCGGTCTGGGCGAGGAGCCGCGGTGCCACCGACCCGTGGGGCTTGTGGCAGATCGTGCAGTCTTCTTCCACCGGCTCGTGCTGGAAGACGAAC
>Ga0256914_1000459_pt1 | contig 40475 bp, 42 predicted proteins | sample HulkmetaG_FD_191571 | JGI IMG/M metagenome (GOLD analysis project Ga0256914, IMG submission 191571) | Hydrothermal chimney microbial communities from Main Endeavour vent field at the Juan de Fuca Ridge, Pacific Ocean - Hulk | ecosystem: Environmental > Aquatic > Marine > Hydrothermal vents ... | reverse complement strand
TGAAAACCTCTCAAACATCGATGAGACAGTTTCGTAAGTTTTGTTCAAATTATATTTTGAAATAATTTTTTTAAATTCGTCATCTGTGAACTTCAAATCTTCGACAAGAAAAGACTCTATAAGCCCCTTTTTGCCAAGCCCCATCTGGGAAAACATTGCAAGAATCCCATCTATTCCGGAAAGTTCATCAGATACCGTTTCAGAAGGTACTGGATGTTTGAAAAATTTCTCTCCATCTTCAACAAATTCAGTTTTTACAGAATCAATGTGCATCACGTTGAGTTCGTAAAGTTCTTTTAAAAGAACTTCCTTGTTTTCCCTGGGGCAAACGATATGAACCTTTTTAAGTTTCTCGATTGCCATAATTAAAGTTTTACTCCTCCAAGAATCCTTTCTGCAATTTTATCTGCAATTTCAGAAACTCTCTTCTCTGCTTTTTTAGAAAGAACATCAACCGTCTTTTCTCCCCCTTCACGGATAAGTTTTATTTCCTGTTGAAATTTTTCTTCTGCTCTTTTTCTCTCTGCTTCAATTTTTTGTTGCAACTCCTCTTTAAGATTTTTAACAATTTCTGCTTTCTCATTCTCCAGCATATCTTTCAGTTTTTCCGCTTCTTTCTTTGCGTTCTCAACCTTTTCTTCTCCCGCCTGTTCGGCGTCCCTTATCAGAGTAAGCAAATTTCTTTCAATCATTTGCGGCCTCCCTTTATCACTCTAACATAAATTTTTTCACCATCTTCTATTGCCCCTTGAATCATTCCGCCTTTTCTGTACATTGTTTTAATAAAAGAGATTGCATCAGAATCAATTTCCATTCCGGGTGCAAGTATAGGAATGCCGGGGGGATACGGTGCAACAATTCCCCAACTGACCATACCTTTTGTTTCTGACAATTCCTTTATTTCGTAATCCATATTAAATGCGTCATTAGGAGAAAATACCTGCCTTCCTGCCACGGGGAAAGGAGGCATTTTTTCACGTTTCTTTGTTTTCCTTTTTTCAGCCTTTTTTAAAACCTTAACAAGCGAATCAATATCGCTCTTTCTGTTGCCTATTGTAATAAATAACAGGATATTTTGCAAATCAGAAAGTTCTATTTCTATTCCGTTTTCATTTAAAAAAGATTCAAACGCAAAACCGCTAAAACCAAGGTTTTCTACATTTATTGTGAGTTTTATTGGATCAAATGCAGAAATATCATTTCCATTGATAACTCTCTCATTAACAATTCGGTAATCTGGAAGTGAAGAAATTTTCTCTCGCGCATAATTTGAAATTTCTATCGCCCTATCCCAGAGTTCCTTTCCATGAAGCGCCATTTCTCTGCGTACAACATCAAGAAAAGTCATAAATATGTAAGAAGGACTTGAAGTTTCAATTACGGCAAGCGACTGTTCAACTGCATCAGCGTTTATTTTATCAGAAACAATATGCAACAGCGATGTTTGTGTTAGTGTAGGAAGTGTTTTATGGGCACTTTGCACAACCATATCTGCACCGTAGTATATCGCAGACTCAGGAAATTTATCGTTGAATGGAAAGTGTGCTCCATGCGCTTCATCAACAAGGGCAAACATACCGTATTTATGAACAATGTCAATCATTTTTTTAATGTTACCCTGAAATCCGTAATAGTTAGGAGTTGTGATAAGCACAGCCTTTGCATCTCTATTTTTCTTTATCGTTTCTTCCAGCGCCTCCGGGGTTAAATTTGTGATGATGCCAAATTCCTCATTAAACTCTGGATGGACAAAAACAGGGTTTGCACCGGATACAATAATACCTCCAATAACAGATCTATGGGAGTTTCTACCCACAATAATTTTTTCACCTTCCTTGCATGTTGCAAGGATCATTGCATGCACACCAGCAGTGGTTCCATTAACAAGGAAAAACGTCCTTTTAACTTTGTATAAATCCGCAGCAAGAGATTCGGCTTCTTTGATAACCCCACGTGCGTGATGAAGATAGTCAAGTCCTGAAACTTCTGTAAGATCAAAATCAAAAAAATCTTTTCCAAAAATGCGTTTAAGAGAAACGGGCGCTCCTCTCCCCTGTGAATGCCCGGGCATATGGAACGGGACCATTTCTTTCTTGATATATTTCTTAACTGCCTCGTAGAGAGGCGCTTTGCTCTGATCCAAAAACCCCTCCTATCCAAAATGGTCGGGATGGTGGGATTTGAACCCACGACCTCTTAGTCCCGAACCAAGCGCTCTACCAAGCTGAGCCACATCCCGCAAAATAGTGTTCTCTATAAAAAGTGGTCGGGGCGAGAAGATTCGAACTTCCGACCCCCTGCACCCCATGCAGGTGCGCTAACCAAACTACGCCACGCCCCGACGGATTTATTATAACGATATTCGTTTGTATTGCAATAGTAACAAAAAATTTCGGATGTTAGGCTTCGCTTTCGGAAATTTCCTTTTCAAATGCTTTGTCTGGTTCAGGAGGAAGAAGTTCATCAGGAAGTGAAAAGAACGAAACAATCTCCATAATATATCCAATGAAATAAAGCACAAGTCCCACGAGGACAATAGAAGTTATAGCACCCCAAAACATCAAATTTCCAGCAGTTTTAAATGAATCCACATGCGTTTCGTTGCTCACTTCGATAAAACTCTTTTTGATAAAATACGCAGAAACAATAAGAATGCCAATGAAAATAATTGCCATCAAAATTAGCATTGCATAACTTCCAGAGCCTCCATTTGTAGCAGATGGAATGAGTGCAAGACTAAAAATTGAAACTATAAATAAAATTGTCGCCGCAACACCAAACACAACAGATATAAGATAGTAATTAAATATCTTCTTGTTGCCAGTTTTCTTTGATATTCCATACATTGCAATAACAACAAGCACCCATCCCACAAAATTTACATAAGGAACAAGCGTAAGTATGGAACCTACTCCACCTAATATTCTAATTGTTTTCCAATCCATCATACCCTCCTTTATTTTTTTAAATTATACAGATTTTTACAAATCTTGAAAAATTCTCGCCTGCGAAACACCCGGAGCAGAAAGTTTCAAGTCAAGAAAATAACCAAACGGCGTTTGCTCCACCTGAAAACCAACATTTTTTAATCGTTTTTCAGCCTTATCTAAAATTTCCTTTGTGATTTTTGGTTCTGCCTTGCTTAAAGAGAGATGGGCAAACGAATGCAATAGAACGTTTTTTGTTTTGTTCTTTCCAGCAGCCCATTTAATACTCTTTATTAATTTTTTAACTTTTTTTGAAACCTCTTCCTCGTCTTCTTTTTCTACCTGAACAAAAGCGACAAGAACATCGTTGAAAGTCTTGCTGCCTGAAGCATCTTCAAAATCTTGAAGCGTCTTTGTCGTAACAGTATAAGAGAATTCATCTGCAAAAAGCATTAAAACCTTCATATTTTCCTCCTCATTAAAACAATGTGTTTTCATCACCAAGGCGAATGTACCGCTTTGCAGTGGGAGTTGCCACTCTACCTTTTGACGTTCTCACAACAAAATTAATTTTCATAAGATATGGCTCTATAATATCCTCAATTGTTCCTTTATCTTCGCCCATTGCCGTAGAGAGTGCCTCAATTCCAACCGGGCCTCCCCTGAAATCGTTAACAAGTTTAGAAAGATATTTTCTATCAAGATCGTTCAACCCGTACTTATCTATTCTCAAACTTTCACACGCTTCCATTACCGTTTCACTGTCAATTTTTTCCTTGCCTCTTACTTCTGCAAAATCCCTCACTCGCCTCAAAAGTTGAATTGCAATTCTTGGAACACCTCTTGAACGCTCTCCTATGAGAAATGCTGCATCTTGAGTTATACCAATGTTCAAAATCTTACTGTCCCTTAAAACAATATCTCTTAATTCTTCCGCAGTGTAAAGTTCAAGATGATAAATAATACCAAACCTATCTCTCAAAGGCGGAGAAATAAGCCCAAACCTCGTTGTTGCGCCAATCAGAGTAAATGGGTTTAAATTCAACACAACTGTATGTGCAGAACGTTTCGAACCTGCAACAATTGGAAGTTTAAAATCCTCCATTGCAGAGTAAAGCACTTCTTCCACAGCCTTTGGCAAACGGTGAATTTCGTCAATGAAGAGAATGTCTCCTTTTGAAAGCCCTATAAGTATTGAAGCAAGATCTCCAACCTTTTCAATTGCAGGGCCAGTTGTGTGCTTTATCTCTACACCAAGTTCGTTTGCAATAATTCCAGAAAGAGTTGTCTTACCAAGCCCCGGCGGTCCATAAAAAAGTGTGTGGTCAAGCGTGGCACCTCTTGACTTTGCAGAATCAATAAACACCTTGAGACTACTTTTAATCTTATCTTGCCCAATAAAATCAGAGATTCTTAAAGGTCGGATTGAATTATTCTGCATTGCTCAACTCTTTTATTGCCCTCTTTACTAATTCTTCAACTGTTCCTTTATCACCAATATTTTTTAACACCCTGGTAATTTCATCCTGCCTGTATCCAAGGGAAACCAGCGCAGAGCGAACGATTTTGAGTTTTTCGCTTTCTACCTTTTTTCTTTCTTCCTTGATTTCTCCACCAAGTTCCATTACAATTCTCTTTGCAGTTTTCTCACCAATCCCGGGAACCGATTTAAACGCCCTGTAATCACCACTTTCAACAACTGAGACAAATTTTTCACCAGGGAACACTCTAAAAATTCCCATTGCAGTTCTCGCACCAATCCCGTTTACCTTTTTTATAACAAGAGAGAAAAGTTCCTTTTCAGATTTAGTTTCAAACCCATAAAAACTTATTTCGTTCTCTTTTATACTTTCATAAATATAAAACGTGTAGGATTGGGAAATGCGAAACTTTTCGGGGTGTGGAACAAAAATTTCAAAGCCCACACCACCAGTGAAAACAATCACCGAATTTTCCGTAATCTCCCTTATCTCTCCTTCGAGAATTGCAATCATCAGCGTACAACCTCAATATACGGAAGTGTGTAAATGTGGCAGAGCGCAAGTGCAATACCATCTGCAGCATCGTCAGGTGTGGGTTTTCGTTTCATTTTCAAAATATTTTGAACTGCGAACTGCACCTCTCTTTTTGATGCCCTACCTGTCCCTATCAATGCCTTTTTTGCTTCAAGTGGAGTGTATTCAAAAACCTCCTTTTTTCTCTGAGAAACCACGAGCATTGCAACTCCACGCGCCTCACTAACATTCACAACCGTTTTCAAATTGGTGTTAAAAAAAATCTTCTCAATTGCAACGTGATTAATATCGAATTCATCAAAAATTTCATTCAGTTCAACATAAATTCGTTGAAGCCTTTGAGGAACATTCTCCTTTGCAGGCGTCTTTATTACTCCATATTTAACAACAAAAAGGTTGCTTCCGTCTTTTTCAATAATGCCAAAACCGGTGCTTGCAAGCCCAGGATCTATACCAAGAACGGTAAGCATTCTAACCTAATTTTTCAGTAATCTTTTTGAGTTCTTCGTCGTCTATATCGTAATTTGTGTAGTAGTCCTGAACGTCATCGTGATCTTCCAATGCATCACAGAGTTTTAAAACCTTTACTGCATCGTCTCCTGTAACCTTTACCGTTGTCTTTGGTTCAAGGACAACCTCAGCACTCTTGATTGAAAGCCCTGCTTCTTCAAGTTTTTTACGAACATCTTCAAGAGACTTCGGATCTGTGAAAACTGTGAACATACCGTCTTCTTCTTTCAGATCTTCACCACCAGCATCTGCAACGATCATAAACAAATCGTCAAAACTCATATCTGTTGGTTCAAGTTCAATTTCGCCCTTTGTTTCAAAATTCCAGGAAACTGAGCCACTTTCAGCAAGACTGCCACCATGGTTGGAAAGAAGCCTTCTTAACTCTGCAACGGTCCTGTTCTTGTTGTCCGTAGAAATTTTAAGTATAAAAGCAACCCCGGCAGGCCCATACGCTTCATACGTAACTTCCTCATACGAGACACCGGGAAGTTCACCTGTACCACGCATTATAGCCTTTTTAATGTTATCCGAAGGCATTCCCAACTTTTTCGCTTTTTCTATTGCATGGCGCAAACGAGAGTTTGTTTCAGGGTTTCCACCTCCCTGTTTTGCTGCAATAATGATTTCCTTTGTCAACTTGGTAAAGAGTTTCCCTCTTTTTGCATCCTGAGAACTCTTTCTTGCTTGAATGTTATGCCATTTTGAATGTCCTGACATTATAAAACCTCCTTGTTAGTTAAAAATTTTCCCACCATATCTAAAAAATACTGATGAACCCGTAAATCATTCCCAAGTTCAGGGTGAAACGCAGAAACAAGCACGTTGTTCTCACGTGCAAACACAATTCCTTCCGGAACTTCCGAAAGCACTTCCACACCTTTGCCCGGATTTTTACCAACAGGTGCACGAATAAAAATTGCATGAAAAGGCTTATCAAAGCCTTTTACTGAAAGATCAATTTCTTTACTGTCAACCTGTCTTCCAAACGCATTTCTAACAATTGTAATATGAATAAATCCAAATTTGAATTGATCAAATCCCTCAATTTCCGAAGAAAGAAGGATCATACCCGCACAAGTCCCATAGATAGGCATTCCTTCCGAGTGGCGTCTTCTAATAACATCTTCAAGTTCAAACGTTTTAATGAGCCTTCCCATCGTGGTGCTTTCACCACCAGGAATAACAAGCCCATCTATCCTTTCAATCTCTTCTCTTTTACGCACAGGAAACGCCTCAGCCCCTGCGCGTTTTAGCATATTTATATGTTCTGAAACAGCGCCTTGAAGCGCAAGCACACCTATTTTCATCTATTCACTCCTGAGTTGCATTTTATCCTTATCGGTAAGATCCCTTATATCTATTCCAGGCATTTCCTCACCGAGGTTTTCAGAAATCTTTGCCAAAATTTTCGGATCATCGTAATAAGTCGTTGCCGCAACAATCGCCTCTGCCCTCTTTTCAGGATTTGAAGATTTAAAAATACCAGAGCCAACAAATATTCCATCTGCTCCAAGTTGCATCATAAGAGACGCATCTGCTGGCGTTGCAATACCACCTGCTGCAAAATTCACAACTGGCAACCTGCCAAGTTCTTTGACTTCTTTGAGGAGGTCAAATGGAACTCTCAGTTCTTTTGCTTCAACGTACAATTCTTCATCTGGCATATTTTGAACCTTTCTTATTTCGTCCATAACAATTCTCATATGTCGCACTGCCTCCACGATATTGCCAGTTCCAGGTTCACCTTTCGTTCTTATCATTGCAGCACCTTCTGCAATTCTTCTCAATGCCTCACCAAGATTTCTTGCACCACAAACAAACGGCACCTTAAATTTCCATTTATCTATGTGATGCACCTCATCTGCAGGTGTAAGCACTTCGCTTTCATCAATAAAATCAATGCCTATTGCTTCAAGAATTTGCGCTTCAGCGAAATGTCCTATTCTGACTTTCGCCATAACAGGTATAGAAACTGCATTCATTATATCTTTAACGAGTTTTGGATCTGCCATTCTGGCAACTCCGCCCTCTTTCCTTATATCAGCAGGTATTCTTTCAAGTGCCATAACTGCAACAGCCCCTGCCGCTTCTGCAATTTTGGCCTGCTCAACAGTGGTAACATCCATTATTACCCCGCCTTTTAACATTTCGGCAAGGCCTCTCTTCACTTTAACTGTCCCGAATTTTTCTTCCATATACATACCTCCTCAACATACTATTGTATTATTTTCCTTGTAAAAATCAACATTCCGATCTTATTGTATCGCCTGCAACAAAGCCCGTCGAAAAAGCAGACTGCAAATTGTATCCTCCTGTAATTGCATCAAGATCCAGCAACTCACCCACAACAAAAAGGTTTTTATACATTTTTGAACGCATTGTTTTAGGATCAATCTCTTTCAAAGAAACCCCACCTTTCGTTACAATCGCATGCGCAAAACCTTCTGTGCCAATAACTGTAATCTCAAAATGTTTCATTACGTAAACCATTTTCTTTCGCTCTTCTCTCGTGATTTCATTGCACCGTTTTTCTCCGTTTATATTTACTCTGTTTAAAAATACAGGAACAAACCTAACAGGTAATAGGTTCTTTAAAACATTTTTCAATTTTTTCGTTCCGTTAGCAGAAAATTCTCTCAAAAATCGTGCATCAAGAATTTCCTCTGTTATTGCAGGTTTAAAGTCAATTTCCACTTTCACTTTTCCCTGAGAAAGAGTTGGAGCAATTTGAGAGGAAAGAGTTAAAACAATTGGGCCTGAAATTCCCTTTGAGGTAAAAACCATATCCCCAAAGTAAGAAACTTTTTTACTACCAATTTTGGCAGAAATCCTGACATTCCTCAGCGATAACCCCTCAAGGAATTTTCCAAAATTCTCTTTCGTGATAAGCGGGACAAGTGCAGGATAAAGCGGAGTTATTGTATGTCCAAGGTTTTTGAGTATTTTATATCCGTCGCCTGTTGTACCAAGCCCAGGAAAACTCTTACCGCCCATAGCCAGAACAAAATAATCTGCATGCTCCTCTGCACCGTTTGAAAACAGAGCAGAAACTATTTTACCATCTTTCTTTTTCAAAGATACAACAGGCAAAGATGTTTTCACTTCCACTCCGCGTTTTTCAAGTTCCCTTTTCAATGCATTTAAAACATCTTTGGAGTGATCGCTTTTTGGGAAAACTCTGTTTCCACGTTCAACTTTCGTTTCAACACCGATATTTCTCAAAAATGAAATCAAATCTGTATTGGAAAAAACAGAAAGAGAATGATACAAAAATTTTCCGTTTTTTCCGAATGCTTCAATTAAATCCTTAATTGATCCGGCATTTGTAACGTTGCAACGTCCTTTTCCAGAAACAAGAATTTTAAGGCCCGGTCTCTTCATCTTTTCAATGAGAACAACTTTGCAATTTCCTTCGGCTGATCTGAGTGCCGCCATAATTCCAGCAGCCCCTCCGCCGATTACCAAAACTTTTTTCACAGAAGGCATTATACAGGAAAAGCAATATTTAAAAAACAAATGCGAAAATCTCATTACGAGTAAAAATAAATACCTCATAAAATATAAGATAAAACCTATCTTTCTACGAACTTATACCGTTTGTTTGATGTTTTTTGAAAGGTTTAATTTGAGTGTGGAAAAGTTGAAAAATGAGAATGGGATAAATAGAGGATTTGTTGATTTATGATGTTAAAGGTTATAATTCAATAAACCCGCATTGTTTCGTTGTATGCATAAGAAATACTGATAAACACTTATTTAAAACATAGCCTTTATTTCCATTTTAACGGACAAAAACTATATTAAAGGTATTAGAACATATACAACATTAAAATCATCAAATATGGGGTGTTTACGCTTCACCTACGGTATAGTTTAATGGATACAGTATTAATAAGGGACAAATGAAAAATATATGTTAAGAATGAGGTTTATGTAATGTGGGGGGTATAGAAAATCTCTCTTTCTCTAATCTTTTATGGTTGCAACTTTTAATAAGTCTGTACTTCCGCTTACGCCCGTATGAGACCCTGCTGTTATCACTACCGTATCACCGCTTTTAACAATCCTTCTTTCTTTTGCTATTTCAGTTGCCTTCTGAAGGATTTCATCAACAGTTTTAAAAGTACTAACCTTTACCGGGATTATTCCCCATTTTAATGTAAGGTATTTTAGAGTTTCTATTTTTGGAGTAAGTGCAATAACAGGAACTCCCGGTCTATATTTAGAAACAAGGAGCGCTGTTCTTCCCGATTCTGTTGCAGTAATTATTGCCTTTGCTTTTATATTTTCAGCAATTTTATTTGCAGACAGGGCAATTGCTTCTGATACGCTACTTTCTTCTAATTTTTCGTTGTCAGTTCTCTCCTTTAAAAATTTCCTGAATATGCTGCTCTTCTCTGTGTTTTTAATGACTTTCCTCATTACAGAAACACTTTCCAATGGATATTTGCCAACTGCAGTTTCATTGGACAACATAACAGCATCTGTTCCATCAAAGATTGCATTTGCGATATCCGTGACTTCCGCCCTTGTAGGAGTGGGATTTTCAATCATTGAATTAAGCATTTGCGTTGCTGTTATTACAGGTTTACCTTTTTTATTACACATAGAAATAATTTTCTTTTGAATAACGGGCACTTCTTCGATTGGCATCTCTACACCCAAATCTCCACGTGCAACCATTATTCCATCTGAGACATCTACAATTTCTTCAAGGTTCTCAACTGCTTCCCACTTCTCTATTTTAGATATTATAGGAACAACCCTTCCATAATGTTTCATTAAGTTTCTCAGTTCTTCTACTTCTTCTGGAGACTTAACAAAAGAAAGCGCAACAAGATCAACACCATGTTTTAAACCAAATTCAAGATCACATTTATCCTTTTCAGTAATTGCAGGTACGGAGAGACGGGTATTTGGGAAATTTACCCCTTTGTGATCGCTTATTTCTCCCCCTTCTATAACTCTGGTATAAATATTTTCTTTATCTACTTTCGTTATCTTCAATTTTATTAAACCATCATTTATAAAAATAACCTCCCCTGGAGATACGTCATTTATTACAGCAGGGAAAGTAATTGATGCAATGTGCGCATCACCTTCTATATTTTTAATAGTAAGAATAAATTCGGCTCCGTTTTCCAGGAATGCTTTTCCGTTTCTAATTTTCCCAAGCCTGATTTTAGGTCCCTGAAGATCCTGCAAAATAGCAATGGGAAAATCCAGTTTTTCGGCAATATTTTTAATGCTTGAAATCGTATTTATATGTTCGCCTTCTGTACCGTGAGAGAAATTAATTCTAAAAACATCTACCCCGGCCCTTGCAAGTAGTTCAATCTTTTCTGGCGAGGATGTTGCAGGACCTATTGTTGCAACAATTTTCGTTTTACATTCTACTATTCTTTTTAGAGTCATAAATCTCCTTTAATTTTTCTATCAAGAGTACTTCTTCCTGAGAAGGATTTGTGGGAATATCCACTTGAATTCTTACAATCATATCGCCCCTTCTTCTACTTCCAATTACATAAGCACCTTTTCCCCTTATAATAAACTCTGTTCCATTTTGAGTACCAGGTGGTATTCTCAATGTTTCATATCCACCTTCTATCAGTGGCACCTGCATCGTCGTTCCAAGCACTGCATCTGGAAAACTAATATGTGCTGTGTAATACAGTTTGTCTCCTTCCCTCTTAAAAATCGGGTCTTCTGTAACTTTTATTCTAACGTAAAGATCTCCTCTTGGGCCGCCATGCAAACCTGCATTGCCCTGCCCTTTTACTCTCACCCTGGTTCCTGTATCAACACCTGCTGGTATTTTAACTTCAATGGTTTTTGTTTCTGTAACAACGCCAGTGCCATTACACACATGACATTTAGCCTTAGGTATTCTACCTGTTCCATGGCAAGTAGGACAGGTGGATTGCATCACAAATTCTCCAAAAATGGATCTTTGAACTCTTCTTACAACTCCAGTACCTTTACATGTAGGACAGGTTGTATAACCTGCTCCGGGTTCCACGCCAGTTCCTTTACAAGCAGGACAAACTTCCTTTCTCGTTATTGTAATATCCTTTTTCGTTCCTAAAACTGCTTCTTTAAGGCTAATTGTAAGAGGCACTTCGATATCTTCGCCACGAGTTGGCGCATTTACCGTTTCTTCTCGCGTTGTGTATGTAGCCCTTCCAGAGCTTCCAAATCCTCCAAATCCGAAGTTTCTCAATATCTCATCAAGATCAAAAAAATCACCAGCCCCACCAAAGCCGAAATCTCTAAAATCAAAACCTCCACTTCCACCCGGTGTACCCTGGGCACCTACAGTTCCAAATTTATCATACTGTGCCCTTTTTTCTGGATTACTCAAAACCTCGTATGCCTCATTAATTTCAGCCATTCGCTTTGCAGCATCCGGATCATTTTTATGCAAATCCGGGTGGTACTTCATTACAAGTTCTCTGTACCTTTTTTTAATTTCATCAGGAGAGGCGTCCCGAGGGACGCCTAAAATCTCATAGTAATCTTTCGCCATAGTCTTTTACTGTTTCGTTGTTCCTTCTCCTTCCACGGTGGGACCTTCGTTATTTCCTCCCTGGTTTTTCCCTCCAGGAGGAGGTGTCTGTGCCTGCCCACCACTTGTTTTGTACATTTCTGCACCAATTTTTTCCATAAGTTCGTTTACGCTATCCATTTTCGCTTTTATTGTATCTATATTACCTTCTTTTACAGCTTTTTCAAGATCATTCAGCGCTTCTTCCAGAGATTTTTTATTTTCAGCACTTATTTTATCACCGTAATCCTTTATAAATTTCCTTCCACTGTAAACAAGCGTATCTGCCTTATTCTTCGTTTCTATCTCCTCAGCACGTTTCCTATCAGCCTCAGCGTATTTCTCCGCTTCTTTCTTCATTCTTTCAATTTCTTCTTTTGAAAGTTTGTTGCTATTCGTAATCGTTATGTGCTGCTCTTTACCCGTTGCTTTATCTTTTGCAGTAACATGCAAAATTCCATTTTCGTCAACTGCATACGTTACCTCTATCTGAGGCACTCCTCTTGGAGCAGGTGGAATTCCATCAAGTATAAATCTACCAAGTGAAAGGTTGTCTTTTGCAAGCGGCCTTTCTCCCTGTAAAACATGGATTTCAACCTGAGTTTGATTGTCAGCTGCAGTTGTAAAAATCTGCGTCTTCGAAGTCGGAATAGGTGAGTTTCTCTCTATCATCTTTGTAAACATGCCACCAAGCGTTTCAATACCAAGTGAAAGCGGCACAACATCAACAAGCACAACATTCTTTACATTACCTTCAATAATGCCTGCCTGAATTGCAGCACCCATTGCCACACATTCCATCGGATCAATTCCTCTCTCTGGCTCTTTACCAATGTAATCGGCTACAAATTTTTGAACAATAGGCATACGCGTTGGTCCACCAACAAGAATAATCTTATCGATTTGCTGTGGCGTAAGGCCTGCATCTTTTATTGCTCTTTCCATGGGTCCTGCACATTTCTTTACAATAGGCTCAACAAGAGATTCAAGTTTCGCCCTCGTTATATTCATTACAAGATGCTTTGGTCCGCTGGCATCTGCCGTTATAAAGGGAAGGTTTATTTGAGTTTCAAGTACAGAAGAAAGTTCAATCTTTGCTTTTTCAGCAGCCTCCCTTATCCTCTGCATTGCCATCTTGTCCTTTGTAAGGTCAATGCCGTTTTCTTTTTTAAACTCTTCTACAATGTAATTTACAAGAGCTTCATCCATATCTCTTCCGCCAAGGTGAGTATCACCTGCCGTTGACTTAACCTGGAAAACACCGCCACCAAAGTCCATAATTGTTACATCAAGCGTACCACCACCAAAGTCAAATACCAGGATTTTCAATTCTTTATCAGATCTATCAATACCATACGCAAATGCAGCAGCAGTTGGTTCGTTAACAAGCCTTACTACTTCAAGTCCTGCAATTTCACCTGCATTTTTCGTTGCCTGCCTCTGGTCATCATTGAAATATGCAGGCACTGTGATTACTGCCTTTTCCACTTTTTCTCCAAGAAAAGCTTCTGCATCTTTCTTAATCTTTTGAAGTATAAAAGCAGAAATCTGTTCTGGAGTGTATTCTTTGTCAAACACCTTTATTTTAGTTTTTGTTCCCATTAATCTTTTAACGCCGGTTACCGTACCCTCTGGATTAATAGCAGCCTGCCTTCTTGCAGGTTCACCCACAAGAATCTGTCCATCTTTTGTAAAAGCAACTACCGACGGTACGGTTTTACCAGCCACAGTAGGACCTTCTGCAGCAGGTATAATGGTAGGTTTTCCACCTATCATAACGGCTGCCGCCGAATTGCTCGTACCTAAATCAATACCAATAATTCTACTCATTATCATCGCCTCCTTTGCTTTCTTTTTTGTTTTCCTCGGGCACTGCAACAGAGACCACTGCTGGCCTCAGCAGTTCGTCCCCGAGATAATACCCTTTTCTTAAAATTTTTACTATCGTGTTAGGTTTCACTTCATTTGTTTTCACAACTTCCCCTATTTCACAAAGAGAAGGATCAAACATCTTTTCTTTTAGTTCTACTTCCTTTACTCCTTCCTTTTTGAGGAAGTTGTTTATCTGACTGTGAATTAATTGAATCCCCGTTTTAGTATTCGAGGATTCAATACCTTCCATAGCAGAGAGTGCCCTCTCGAAGTTATCAAAGATTTCAAGAAATTCTTTTATCAGGCGCTTCTTTGCCTCGCTAATTTTCTGATTAGCCTGCTTCTCTATCGTTGCTTGCTCTTTCCTGAACTGCTCTTTCAGTTTAATCAGTTCAATTTTCAGGTTTTCTATTTCATTTTCTTTTATCTCTATCTCTTCATTTTTTTCTTTAAGCGCTTTTACAAGTTCGTCAATTTTATTATTCCGCTTTTCTTTATCTTTAGTTTCGGTTTTTTCCGAATTTTTAATCTTTTCTTTATCTTTTTCTTCCATCTTTTACCTCCGTTAGCACTCTCAACCTTTGACTGCTAATAATTTATCAAAAATTAAATTTTTGTCAAGTGTTTAGAATATTTTTTTAAAAAAATTCACCATTTTATTTTTTACTTAAAAGAATTATAATTTAAAAAATAGGAGGTGGAACATGAAGATAAGAGAGGCAGCGGTTGCAGGTGCATTTTACCCGGATGACAAAACAGAACTCAAATTTATGATTAAGGGGTTTCTGGAAGAAGCAGAACTTTTCCGACTACGAGGATTAAAAAGTATTGTTTCTCCACACGCAGGTTATGTCTATTCCGGTCCAATTGCAGCATACAGTTACAAACAACTTTACAACCTCGACAGGAACAAAAAATGGACAGTTTTTCTAATAGGGCCATCTCATTATGCATATTTCAGCGGAGTTTCAGTAGGAATTTTTGACTTATACAAAACTCCTCTTGGCTATGTCACTGTATCGCCTATTGCAAAAAAATTGCTTTCAGAAGAAGGTGTGCATTTTATCCTTGAAGCACATTTAGAGGAACACTGCCTTGAAGTGCAACTCCCATTTTTACAGTTTGTGCTTCCAAGGTTTGAAATTGTTCCCATCATTTTTTCGGAAATCTCGCATGAATATCTTGCTCGAATACTTGAAAAATACTTCACTGAAAACTCTCTCTTGGTGGTAAGTTCAGACTTAAGCCATTACTATTCATACGAAATAGCCCGTAAACTCGATTTACACTGCAATAATGCAGTAGAAAAACTCGACATTTCTGAATTGGATCAATGTGAAGCCTGTGGAAAAACAGGCATCGCAACAGCGATATATTTAGCAAAGAAAAACAGATGGAGAAGTAAAGTATTGAAATATGCAACAAGCGGCGATACAATGGGGCCAAAAAATCAAGTAGTGGGATATGGCGCTTACGCATTTTATGGAGGTGAAGAAGTATGATCCCTACAAAATTCCGTTTACTTCTTCTTAAAATCGCACGCTCTTCGATTCGCTTCTATCTGGAAAATCACAGAGAACCATTTATTTCCAGAAAAGAATACCCTGATGAATTCCTCTGGAAAAAGAGAGGAACTTTTGTAACTCTCACGGAAGACGGAAACCTTAGAGGCTGCATTGGTTCCATACTTCCGGTAAATCCACTCATTCTTGATGTGTCGCAAAATGCTATCAACGCAGCGTTTAGAGATCCTCGCTTTTATCCCATCACAAGAGAAGAACTTCCAGGGATTAATATCGAAGTATCCGTATTAACCGTTCCGCAAAAATTAGAATACAAAAACCCTGATGATCTTTTATCAAAAATTAGGCCTTTCAAAGACGGAATAATTATTAAACAAGGTCCTTTCCAGGCAACTTTTCTTCCGCAAGTCTGGGAAGAACTTCCAGAGAAAGAAGAATTTTTAAGTCATCTATGCCTGAAAGCAGGACTCCCGGGCAATTGCTACCTCAACGGTAAAATAGAAGTTTACAGATATGAGGTAGAAGCATTTTCAGAAGAAGAATTTAAGTAAGTTCTGGATAAATTATCACAACAGCACGTTCTTCCGGAATCCACTCAACAGTGCTTCCTATACTTTCCATTATAAAGCGTAAAGGAAGATAAGTTCTACCATCTCTTATAAAAGGTTTTATGTTTTTATTATTGGGATCAATATACTCTTCTTCCCCATTAACAATGGCTTTATTTTTGCCTATTGCTAAAATAATATCCCCTCCGTTTATTCTTATTTCTACAGTCCTGCTTTCTGCATAGTAAAATATCTTTCCATTTAGTGCCTCAATGATATGCCTCACGGGAAGCATAGTTCTATCATCTGTAATTATAGGCGGTGTATCTATTTCTTTTTTCACTCCATTCACATAGAGAAAACTTTTACCTATAAACAATTTCAGTACTGTAGGATTTGGTGGAAGATAAATAATCTTTACATCCTTCTCTGCTATGTTACCTGCTCTATCCTTTGCAGAAATTTCAATCTCGTTTTCCCCTTTCTTTAATTTAAGATATTTTGTGCATTTCAAAAATTTGCACTGCTCGTTATTAATAAATAGCACAGAGCCATCTTCCACATCAACTTTCAGTTGAAAAAACATATTAGAAGTAATACCTGGAATGTCGTTTGTAATTATTTTCGGTGGAGATGTATCCAATATAACCATAGGATACAGGCTTTCAGAATTCCCGTACACATCCAATGCCGTTATTTGGATTGTATTTTCCCCTTCTTTTAATTCTATAGGGCATGAAAAACTGCCCTGGGGCGAAAGTTTAACCACTTTTCCATTTACAAAAAACGAGGATATTTGCAATTTACACTGAACCTGTCCCGATATATTAACTATGTTTTTGTTTGTAATTTCCGGAAGATCTACAATTTTTATTACAGGCATAGAAACTTCACGCTTATTTAATATAAAATTCACTTTTGTATCACAAAACAGGTTAATCTCTTCTTTTATAGTTTTTTCAGAATTCTTCACTGTTAAAGTGTATGTATTGCCTTTAAGCGTTAACTTCAAAGGAGATTTCCCCATTAATTTTTCGTCTATAAAAACTGAAGCACCTTGCGGGACTGTGTCAATTTCTAAATTAAACTTTCTGTCATTAGAATTAACTGGTTCTTCAAAAAACGGTATAGGTTGCACTAATTCGCTGCATTTAGAATCAGTTCCGGCAAATGCAATCTTTATAACAACATTTTGATAACCCTCCGGGATAGACAGTGTCTTTTCAATAGGATTGCCAAGCAACCCTTTATTAATAATCTCGGTTTTTTTTATCTCTTCACCTGTATATCCATCAATAAAACTTGCAAATAGATACGCACATGGCACATTTTGTGCAGCAGAAATCTTTAACAGCAACTTCCCGGAAAATATTTTATATGATACAGTAAACTTCACTGGAATTAACATCACCTCGACGCTGTTTCCAATTGGATTTCCACCCTTTTTTGCAACAAATAATTTTAGTTTGGTTGTAGCACTCACTTTTTCATAATCAATATACACCTTTTGTTCATTTCCCGGAGCAATACTATCACTAAAAGCAATTTGTTTAATCACATTCCCTGTGTTCTCGTCTTGCAATGTGATGTAATAACTTTTTTGATTTAGAACCATATTCCCCACATTTTTAATTGTCAACGGAAATTTCAGACTTTTTCCGTATGGGACATAAAACACACTTTTTTGCGGAGTTAGTAAAATGCGTGCGTACTTTGTAGGATCTCCAAACCATCTGTTATATATCTTTACAAAATTGTAATTGCCCCCAATGTAAGTTCCATTTGATGTGTAGTACCCACCAATATATGGAGTATACAAATAAAGTGAAGCAGTTGCCTTATTTTTCGGTATTACAACATTTTTTACATAGGCGGGGTTATCCTCCGTCTTATGAGGTACTCCAACCTTCCATCCATACTTTGCCGCAAGAAAATCATAACCGTTTCTCAAAAGTTCTGTTCCACCATAAACTTGACTTTTAAAATCAGAAGGTCTGTGGAATCCCATTGCAAAATTTATTGAATAACTATTGTAGTAAGTCAATGTAATAAGCCCTTCTTCCTTTTGTAATGTAACAAGAATCACTTCTGGATTGATCTTATATTTTTGAGAAGCATCAAAAATAATCTGCGCAGCAGGAATCCCATTCTGCTTATACTTTGCAAGAATACTCCCATTTTCTTTAAGAAAATTCTCTATCTCGTTTAAACTCATCGAATTGTAATTCGTAAAAACATAATCATCTATTAAATAGTTTTTATCAAACTGGAAACCAGAAACCAGACTGGGTTTCATTACAGATGAATACAGTAAAACCGCAATAATCAAAAAATATATTGCAAATTTCTTCATTTTCTATATGTATCCGGATCTTTAAAGAAAAATGCAGAAACAAGCATTAACATCATAGGAAGAATTCCAAACAAAAGAATCGCTTTACCGATCTGAGAAACCGTTGCACCAAGTTCAGGAAGTATAAATCCACCTAAATTTCCTGCAATCAGCATAATTCCGCTACCAACTCCTGCAAAAGCAACACCAATTTTAGAGTATGCACTCGGGAGATGAACTCCAAGTGGATACATTGGAAACAGAGCAAATCCAAGAATAAGCCCATCAACTAAAAAGGCAAAATAACTGTTCAACATAGGAACAATTGCCAGCATTAAAATACAGATAACAGGCAGGATAATAAGAAAAACTTTCACCTTTTTAATGTGATGCGAAATATTTGGAATCGTTTCAGCCCCTATAAGACAACCGAGAAGAATTACACTATTCACTATACCTGCCTGTGCCGGCGTAATCCCTTTGTGTGCAATTAAAATGCCTGGATACCACCCTGCAAGCCAGGCAAAAACACCTATATCAAGAAAGGAAATTATCATTAACGGAATCATTGATTTTTCTGAAAGCACAATTTTTGCTCCTTCAAGTAGCCCGGGGCGGCTTGAAGTAGCTCGCTTATATGGAAATTCACCACTTTTTATTGTAAAAATATAGAATAGCACAATGATCAATGAAATTATACCATATAACCACATGACACCTGTAAGTGAAATTCTTTCAACAAGTGGATACGTTATGAGAAACGCAATAATCTGTCCTCCTGTGAGTGCAGCTGTGAAACCTGCTATCAAGGAAGCAGCCTTTTTTTCTTCAAAGAGTCTATACGTAAGTGGTGCCCATGAGGGGAAACAGAAAGCCGCACTGATCGAAAGAAGAATCTGATCTGCAAGCAGGAAATAAAAATTAAAAACGGTAAATGGTCTTAAAATTACCGCAATTAGCAAAAGAACTGCTGATATTATCGTTGTTTTCTTTGGATCTCTATCTGCCAAACTGCCTGCAAAATAGGATAGAAAGACAAGAGACAACGGAACTGACGTAATAAATAATGCTAACAAAAACCCTGAAACTTTGTATTTTGGCTCAACAACAGAAGCAAGGAGTGGCCCCCACATAAACCAATTCAGACCAATTAAAGCAGTTATTCCTGCAAATCCAATGTAACTTGCAAAACTGAAACTATTTTCTCTTTTCATTGCAATACCTCCCTAACAAGATTATACGAAACAAAATTTCATTGCAAACCTCAATTGAAAGTATTATAATATACCAGAAAGCAAATAAGGAGGCAAAAAATGAAAAAATTTAGTATTTTTATTACGATTTTACTTGTAATTTTGATTGCGAGTATGGTTTTTGTGCTGCAAAATAATTCTACCGTTGTAAGTTTGAAATTCTTTGGATGGACTTTTCCTGCTGTATCGGTAGGACTTTTGACGGTTGTAATGTTTTTTGCAGGTTTTATTGTGATGTGGCTTGTCTCCCTTATGCTTTATTTCGGATCTGTTTCAAAGTACAAAAGGGAGATAAAAAGCAGAGATAAACTAATAAAACAACTTGAAGAAGAGAAAAATTCACTGAAATCCGAAAATGAAAAGTTAAAAAAAGAAATAATCGAGAAAGAAGCAGAAATTAAAAGACTGAACGGGGAAATTGAGAAAAATAAAAAAGATCTAACCGAAGCAAAGAACGCAGCAATCGCTCAAAGCAGTACAGATAATCCTTCTGAGCCACAAAAACCTGCGAAGGACACAAAAGAAGAACCTCAAAAAACCGTTGAAGAGAAACCCAGAAGAAGGGGACTTTTCAGAAGAAAATGAATCACAGTAAAATTCAGTTCATCGCAAGGGCAGGAGTAATAGCAGCACTTTATGTCGCCCTAACATACCTTACATACAGTTTTGCTTACGGTGAAATTCAAGTTCGTGTTTCCGAAGCCCTTGTAGTCCTTCCATACATTTTCCCTGAAGCCATCTGGGGAGTTACAATAGGCTGCTTCATTGCAAATATTGCCTCTCCTTTTGGGCCAATTGATATGGTTTTTGGAACGAGTTTTACATTAATTGCCGCACTCATTACATACTGGCTTGGCAAAACTAAGAAACCTCCATACCTTGCACCAATCCCTCCGATCGCTGTTAATGCGTTTGGCGTTTCTTTTTATGTCACAACACTTCTTGGCGTGCTAAACAAAAACGGAGAACTTACAATTCAAAAAAGTAAGGCATTCTCATACGTTTTTTCGCATTTTGCATTCAAGCCTTACATCGTAGGTGCTCTATGGATCGGAATAGGAGAAGCAATTGCAACCATTGTTCTGGGACTTCCGCTACTTTACTTCTTTTTGAAACGGAGAAAATTAAATGAAAGTTAAATTCGCCCTTGCTCAAATCAATCCAGTGCTTGGTGATCTGGAGAAGAACATCAAAAAACACGAAGAATTTATCGAAAGAGCAATTCAAAACGGTGCAGATGTAATTGTTTTTCCCGAATTAAGCATTACAGGATATAAACTTAACGACCTTACCCAAGAAGTCGCAATTAAGCCTTATGACGCATTGCTATCTAAGATTTTCAGTTTGAGTAAAAAAATCGATATTTCGTTAGGTTTTGTGGAGAGAGGAGACGACGAAATACCGTATAACTCTGCAATGTATATAGAAAATGGCAGAATAAAAAATATTTACAGAAAAATTTACCTTCCAACACACGGTATGTTTCAAGAATTAAGATTTTTTGGTAAAGGAAAAATTTTGAGAGTTTTTAACACAAAATACGGAAGAGTTGGTACGGTAATATGCAGAGATTTTTTTCACCCTTCACTTGTTTTTCTCGCCTATGCGCAGAAAGCAGATTTCGTTTTTGCAATGAGTAATATGCCTTTAAGAGGACTTGAAGGTGAAAAACCGGGTATTCAGCACATGGTTGAATATGCCGCGTACACATACGCAAATTTCTTCAGTCAATTCATAGTCTTTGTAAATCGTGTTGGATTTGAAGACGGAATGGGCTTTTATGGAGGTTCATTTATAGAAACTCCTTCTGGAAAGGTTGCTGGTTTCTCAGGTATTTTAACTGAAAATCTCACATTCGCAGAGGTAGATACAGAGGAGATTTTCCTGAGAAGACAGGCATTTCCACTTTTGCGAGAAGAAGACTTCAACTTAATTAACTCAAATCTAAATCGAATACTATCGGAGGACAGAAATGTCTGATTTAACACTTAATTATGAAATTGTTCAAAAGTTCATCGTTGAATTTATTAAAGAAGAAGTGGTAAGCAATGGGTTTAACAAGGGGATTTTAGGGCTATCGGGAGGAGTTGATTCAGCATTAGTTGCCTACCTTTCAGTTAAAGCACTGGGAAGAGAAAATGTAAAGGCTCTGCTTCTTCCGTACAAAATGACCTCTCCAGAATCTCTAACCGATGCAATGCATGTTGTAAAAGATTTAGAGATACCTTTTGAAAAAATTGATATTACAAAAATTGCTGACTCATATTTCAGTGAAGTAAAACTAAACAATAAACTAAGAATGGGAAATTTTCTTGCAAGAGTGCGTATGTCTATAATTTTTGACAAAGCAGCAGAATTCAATGCAATGGTGCTTGGAACAAGCAATAAAAGTGAATTTTTGCTTGGATATGGAACATGGTATGGCGATATGGCTGCAGGGATCTACCCAATAGGGGATCTATACAAAACCCAGGTGTGGGAACTTGCAAAATTTGTAGGCGTTCCAGACAAAATAATTCAGAAAAAACCAACTGCTGATCTATGGCCCGGCCAAACTGATGAGTCAGAACTTGGTGCAAGTTATAAGAATTTAGATGCGGTTCTACACCTCTATGTAGACAAAAGAAGAACAAAAGAGGAAATTTTAAAAATGGGTTTTAACGAATCACTCGTTAATAATATAATCAACAGAATTTACAAAACACAATTCAAGCGAACATTTCCGCCAGTTGCGAAGTTTTCATCAAGAACTGTGGGGATAGATTTTCTCTACCCCCATGATTTTAAAAGGTAATTTTTACAGAATTTTTTCAATTTCTCCTATACCTTTCTTAATACTGAGCATCACCATTCCAAGTTTAGCATTTTTGTCTGTAACAACAAGCAGCGCAGCAAGATCTTTAATACCAGTTACCAATATATAGCCATCTACTCCTTTAACGTATGCTTGCTCCAATCTTCCTTTCTTTAATTCTTCAGATGCTCTTTCGCCTAATGAAAGAATTGTTGCAGAAAGTGCAGCTATTCTGTCTTCTTCTGCACCTTCTGGCAAAAGGCTGGAAATTGGAAGTCCATCGAGACTTACAACAGCAAGCGCTTCAAGATCCGGATTTTCCTGCTTCATTTTTCTCAAAACTTCCAAAATTTGTGCTGGTTTGCCAGGTACCATTTCGTTACCTCCTTTAATTTTAATTTTTAATATTCTATCACTTATTTGTTAAAAGGCAAATATTTATCCATCAAATTTTATAATTTTCCCCCACACGTTGCTAAAATCTATGTAAAGAATTCCAATTGTCTTGTTATTTCCGCAAAGTGCTCCAGGATTAAAGAAAAGCGAACCGTTTATTATTTTATTCATCGCCCTATGCGAATGTCCAAAGAGGTACGCATCCAGTTCGTTTTTGAATTTACTTCTCACTCTTTTTTCAATTCCAGATGGGCCACCATTCCCATGAAACAAGCCTATCTTCACCCCGTCAATTTTAACTGTATGAGTTTCGGGCAAGTTCCTTTTCAACAGTTGCTCATCCATATTTCCATGAACGGCAGATACAGGTGTTCCAAAACCTTTTAAATAATTCAAAACTTCAAATGTTGTGAAATCCCCAAGTGCAAAGATCAGATCTATATCGTTTATATATTCAGAGAGATTCGGAATCGTATCTCGCCTATCAGGAAAATGAATATCTGAGACCACTAATATTTTTATCATAACAATCCCGTTCTTCTGCGTAAATAGGCACTCCTTAAAACACCCGCCGGTAAAACACCCGTTATTTCTCTATTTTCATTTACAACAGGAAGAACATCAGTTCCGTACTCTTCCATTTGACGTAACGCATTAAGTAGTGTTTCGTTTTCAAAAAGGGATACATTCATTTTCGTGTAAAACCTTTCCACTGACAATGTTTCTTCTTTATCTTCTATATCTATACACCTCACAATACCGATTGGTTCATTCTTTTCGTTTACAACTATAATCTTTGAAATATCGTATTTCTTCATTACGTCTTTTGCTTTCTTTATGGAATCATTTAATCTCACTATCCCTACATCTTTAAGCATAACATCTTTTACAAATATCATTGAAAACAGATCTAAACTTCTTCGACCATAATACACAATACTCCCTCTTCTCCATAAAGGTTCTGTGTACATCGTGTATCCATAGAGAAACATTGACACAAAACTGCTCGTCACAGCACCAAGCATCAAAGGTAAAATTATTTCATAGGAACGCGTAAGTTTATACGCCATTACGACAGAAGTGATAGTTGCACCGGTTGTTCCAGACGCGACTGCTACCATTCCAACAAGTGCGTACGCCGCTGGAGATGCAGTAATTGAAGGAAATAAAGTATGAACAACCGTACCAAAGGCTGCCCCGGTTGCTGCTCCCACAAAAAGTGATGGCACAAAAATTCCACCAGACCCTCCGGATCCAAGCGAAATTGAAGTTGCAAACATTTTTGCAAAGAGCAAAATTAACAATATTAACAGATCAATATGCTTTCCAGTAAGAACATCTGTTACAAATGCATATCCAACCCCAAAAATATAGTAATGACCGCTTGTAAGGTATAGAATATATCCGACTATTCCCACTGCAAGACCGCCTATTGTAGGTTTAATATACGGGGATATATTAAGTTTATCAAATTTTATCTCCATTTTTGCAAGCATTTTAGTAAACAGAATAGCGATAAAACCAGACAAAATACCAAGCACAAAATATGCTATGTACTCATAGGAGGATTTCAATGTGTAACCCGCAACAATGAATGTCGGCTGCGACCCTAAAAATATCCTTGCTATATTTGTTGCTATCGTTGAAGAAATGATAAGCGGGATAAAATTTCTCGGGCTGAATTCTGTAAGAATTAACTCTACTGCAAATAGCACACCGGCAATTGGCGCATTGAATGTAGCGGCAATTCCTCCAGCAACTCCAGAAGCAACAAGTAAAATAATATCACCCGGGGAGAGTTTTAACATTTGCCCGAGTGTAGAGCCAAAACTTGCTCCTATTTGTACAATTGGGCCCACACGCCCCACAGATTCGCCAGAACCAATTCCTACTGCAGTTACAAGTATTTTTAGAAGGGAAACAGTAGGCCTTATCTTACCTCCATTTGTAAGCACCGCATTCATAACCTCTGGAACACCATACCCCTTTGCTTCAGGAGCATACCGTTGAGTCAAAAATCCAATTATGAACATTCCAATGACTGGAATTACAATTACCCACGCGCCAAACGGAGATGTAAAATGCAAATTTGAGTTATATTTAAAAGAAATTTTTCCAAAGAAAAATAAATTATGAAAGAAAGCAATTAAAAGCCTGAAAAGCACCGCTCCAAATCCAGATGCTACACCAACTATTGAAGCGTATAGGCTGATTCGTAAAAAATGTATTGTTTTCTTACTTTTAAATTTATTAAATGTTTCTATCATCTGCAAAGTAGACCTTTTTATTATATAAAAATTGTCAGTTTAAAAACAAGTATCTGAATGAAAATAGAGCCCAAATGGGCCCTACTTTCATTTCCACCTACCTTTCTTATTCTTATACAGGTGCCCCAAATTTATCTGCTTCTTGATCTAAACCAAGTTCAAAGAGTTTCATTTTTGTTGGTACACCATCTTTAGACCAACCTCTCACCTGGTAATACTCGTCAAGCATGCTTTGAAGTTCTTCCTCTTTAACAAAATGCCCTTTGCTTATACCATTTGATATCGGTTCATGCGTAACACGATAAGGGAGATAATCATCCTTTCTCGTTAACCCCTCTCGTATATTGTAAATTTTGTTCAAGTTATAAATCCTTTCCCCTATTTCCATTAACCAATCGACACCAAAGTTTTCGCCGGTTACTGCTTTAACTCCATCAAGCAGCCCTTCTATCCAGAATAAACTTCTTGAAAACTTGCACATTCCAAGTGTATCGTAGACAGTCATAAAATCTTCTCCTGTCTTAACCTCATATCCTTTCCATTTTGCAGAAAGTCTATCTATGTTAGATAACTTCCAGAAACTCCCGGTAAGTTCAGGAGCATATATTCCTCCCGTCAAGTGACATGCACCTCTCACCGAAACAGCCTCTGCAAGAGCCATTCCTTTCAACCCTCTAATATCATATGCAGGAGGTTCAAGCCCTTTAATTTCAAGAGCAAATTTTTCTGAGTCTTTGCCGAGTTTTTCAGCAGCACGTTTCACTCCATCAGCAAGCAATTCACCCAATTTTCCTTCCCTGCTAACCAGCTTCTCCATTGCAAGTATTGCACCTTCTTCGTTGCCAAACTTCAACTCAATTCCATCTGTATCCTCTTTCGTCAGAAGTCCTCTTTCGAACGCTTCCATTGCCCAGGCAAGTGTAACTCCTGCAGATATTCCATCAACTCCTGCCCTATCACATATCTCGTTAAGTTTTGCTGTCACTTCTATATTGTCTATCCCAAGATCTCCACCAAGCGAATAGAGAAGTTCATATTCAACACCTTCAACTCTCGTTCCTGCGTATTTCCCTTCTTTTATTGAAATAATTCTTCCGCAAGGTTTTGTACAATTAGGACAAGGATGATATTTCTCAGTATATTTTGGCGCCCAATAGTATGGATCAAGAGGAGATTTTCCATCTTTATGCTTCTCAAAACTTTCTTCAAAATAACTCTCTTGCCAATTCTTAACAGGGAATACACCTCTTTCTTTGTTTACCCATTCGTAAAACTCTCCTGAGCCATATTTCATGTCAAGCCTCTGTACCTCAGAGCCGTTAATCTTCTTATTCCAATTTGCTATTGCTTTTCTAAGTGCTTCTGCATCTGCATATTCAACTTCTTTTGTTCCTTTCACTGCAATAGCCTTTAAGTTCTTGCTTCCCATTACTGCACCGCCACCTGCACGGGCTGACTGCCTTTCTTCAAAATCAATGTCGGCTATCCTTAAAAGTTTCTCACCAGCAGGCCCTATTGCAGCCGTCCTGAAATCATTTCCAAGTTCGCTTCGCAAAATTTCCTGAGTTTCAATTGCATCCTTTCCCCAGAGAGAAGATGCATCTTTTATCGTAAATTTCTCGTCGTCTATCACAAGGTAAACAGGTTTTTCACTCTTTCCCTTGATTACCATTGCATCAAAACCTGCTTTTTTGAGCGCAACACCAAGAAATGCACCGCTAACACTCCTTCCAAATGCATTGGTCTCAGGAGATTTAAACGTAAGAGTCGTTTTTGACGCAGTGGGAAGTCCGGTACCAACAAGCAGTCCGGGTGCAATTATCAAAACGTTCTTTTCAGAAAGAGGATCAATTCCACCTTCTGTATAATCAAGGAGAAGTCTTGAGGCTATTCCGAGTCCTCCAAGATATTTCAGGTAAAAACTCTCGGGAAGTTCCTTTGCAATTGCATTCCCACTTGTTAAATCCACTTCAAGGATTTTTTTCCAGATTCCTTTCATTCTCGCCTCCTATTTTTCAACGTATTTTTTAATTAACTTAATAACATTCTTAACATCATCCATATCAATCGTTTCACCGGGCGTGTGTATGTACCTTGTAGGTATTGAAATCGCTCCTGTTTGCACTCCAGCCTTCGTTATCTGCATGGCATAAGCGTCTGTTGTGCCTGCTGTTATTATTTCTAATTGATACGGGATTTTATTCTTCTCAGCAGTTTTTATCAAACTGTCTTTTACCTCTCTGGAAGAAATCATACCTGCATCTATCACTTTAATGGCAGCCCCTTTTCCAAGGGATAAAGCAACTGGCGTTGTCTCAGGCATATCCCCGGAATCCGTTACATCAATTGCTATCCCATAATCAGGGGTAATTTCATAACTTGAAGTCTTTGCACCTTTCACACCAATTTCTTCCTGCACTGTAAAAACGAAATACAAATCAAAATGCAACTTTCTGGAGTTGATTGAATTTAGAACTTCTATACCTATGAAACAACCAATCCTATCGTCAAGTGCAGGTGCAATCACCCTGCCATTGTTTTCATAAAAAGTAGGTTTGTAAATACCCTGAGTTCCGATGCCCACAAGTTTTTTTGCATCGTTTCTATTCTTTGCACCAATATCAACAAAAAATTTTTCGATCTTTTGTTCCTTCACTTCCCATTGTGATTCCTTATCTTCATAATATACAAAACCTTCGACACCATTTTCAAATAACAGTTTTTGCCCAACAAGAAAAGATTTTCTTATGCCACCCACTTCACCAATCCTGAGAAAACCATTTTTATCAATATCAGTTACCATAACACCAATTTGGTCCATATGAGAAGCAATCATAAGTTTAGGTCCATTTCCTTTAACATGAACAACAAGATTGCCAAATTTATCCTCAAAAATTTCCATTCCCTGCTTTTTTCTGATTGATTGTTTTATAACTTTTTTAACAGATTCTTCCTTTGAAGAAGGGCCAAATGCGTGTATTAACTTTTTTAAAATTTCAATATCCATACTTTCCTCCTATGAAAGGGTTTTAATAAATCTTTTTATAAGTTTCAAAGTATTATCGTAGTCTTCTTCATAGAATAGGGAAACAGGGGAGTGTATGTATCTTACCGGTACAGCAACTGTAAGAACTTTTGCACCGCCTTTTGAAATCTGAATTCGATACGCATCTGTACCTCCTGCAAGAAGTTGCTTGAACTGATAAGGAATTTTTTGCCGTTTTGCAAGAGAAATAAGTTTTTCACGAAGAGCATGATCCGTTATCGTTCCAGAATCTTTAATGGTGATAACAGGGCCTTTTCCCAATCTGGTACATTTCAAATGATCTTTCACTTCAGGTAAATCCGCAGAAATCGTGCCTTCAAGTGTTATAGAAATGTCTGGTGTGTATTGATAAGCCCCTGTTGCAGCACCCCTTAACCCTATCTCCTCCTGAACAGAAAAGAGAGCAATAATTGGAAGATTGTAATTCTCTTTGAGTAAATCCACGATTAATGCACAACCAAGTCTATCATCAAAAGCCTTTCCTATATGTATGCCTTTTTTAAGTGTTTCAAACTCCGTTTTAAACATAACGGGTGTGCCAGGAGGTGCTATTTTTTCTGCCTCTTCTTTGCTTTTTGCACCAATGTCTATATACAAATTTTTTGAAGGTATCGTATTTTTCACTTCCTCGGCACTCTGCAGATGAATTGCCTTTATACCAATAACTCCTGGCACTTTACTTTTTCCAACCAAAACGCGCTTTCCAGCAAGCACCCTATCATCTATTCCGCCAACCTTTTTGAATCCTAAAAAACCGTTTTCGTCTATGTGATCAACAATCAAACCAACTTCATCCATATGAGCATTGAGCATCACCTTTGGTCCGTTTGCCTGCATATTTTTTAAAGCAATCAAATTACCAAGTGAATCAATTTCAATTCTATCAACAAAACCTTTTATCTCTTCTTTTAAGATGTTCCTTACTTCCTCTTCATATCCTGAAACTCCGAATGCATTGCTTAATTTTGCAATAAGTTCAGTGTTTGCCATACAGATCCTCCATAAATTTTTCGTCGATCTCCTGAATAAACAATGTTAATAAGTTTATTGTATTCTGGATATCATCAGGATCGATTACCTCGACGGGTGTATGCATATACCTCTGTGGGAGGTTTACAACTGCAGATGGTACACCACTTCGAACTATTTGAATTATCGTTTGATCAGTTCCCGAAAGAATCCCCACTTCTTTTTGCACCGGTATTCCAAACTTTTTTGCTGTATCTGTCAAACCTTTAAGTATCGTCTCGTTTATTCCAGGTCCGATAAAAAGCACAGGGCCTTTACCAAGGGAATACGCCTCTCGCGGTGCAACACCAGGAGATATACCATGTGTAACATCAATTGCAATTGCAAAATCGGGCTGTAAATAGTACGTAGAAGTTGCTGCGCCAAGCCCGGTTACTTCTTCCTGAGATGCAAAATGTCCTAAAATATTCACCAACGGTTTTGTCCTTTGAAGATTTTTGAACACTTCTATTATCACATATACACCAACTCTGTCATCAATGGATTTATTGGAGAAAAGATTCTGGAGTTTTAAAAAGTCAGGATGGAAAGATACAGTATCTCCTATTGAAACAACTTTTTCGATTTCACTTTTTTTCATTCCACAATCAATAAACAGATCAGTAATAGGAATGTATTTTTTTGCTTCTTCCTTATTTTGGATGTGATACGGTTTTAACCCTATAACTCCTTTAATATCACTTTTTCCATGAACAACAACAACTGAACCTGGAAGCACTTTAGGGTCAATTGAACGAGTATGAAACCTTAAAAATCCTTCATCAGTTATACCTGTTACAAACATTCCAACTTCATCAATATGAGCATCTAACATCAATGTACACTTTCCAGGATCTCCCTTCTTCAAGGCATACAGAGAACCATTTTTTAGTGCTTCTATTTTATCTGAATAATCTTTCAGTTCTTCAGTTATCAACGGGTGGAGATTCTCTTCATAACCTGTCACAGCAAAAGCATCTGTTAAGGATCTAAGAAGTTTTTCATTCATAGCGCCTCCTAAAGATTTTTTTCAAAGAATTCATGCATTCTTCCAAACACAACGGGAAGTAATAGCGCAGTTGTTGTATGCATAGTTGGAAGCCACTCTATTGGTGGATTCCCCACTGCTTCCCTGAATTCAAAAACCGCTTTTTTAGGTATTACAGAATCGATTGCCCCGTTTATCATAAAAATTTTTCTTGGATAGTTAAATTTTGCATAAGTCATTGGGTCTATCAAAAACCATTCTTCGCCTTCTGGAGGTTCTTCCACTCGTTTAGTCGCCCATACTTTTTTTAAATAATTTTTGAAAAGCCTGTCTAACTCTTCAAATGCCTCTTCCTCACTTTTTCCTTTACTCCTTTTTATGTATGCCTCCCTTACATACCGCTTTTTTAAACCTTTACCAACAATATAGTGAAGTCCTCCACCACCTGCTATCGGAACACCTGCTTTAAAACGCGGATCTATTCCCATTAGAGTGTTCAGCACAAGAGCACCAATGCTTATTCCTGCAATTCCAATTTTGTCTATACCTCTAAAGTTAAGAAAATCCGCAAGCGCTCTTAAATCAATTACCGCTTGTCTGTACGCTTCAAAATTTTGATGAGGATCTCCAGTTAGAAACAACTCTCCTGAGGAATACCCTTCTGGAGTTCTTTCAAGATGATAAGGTAATGTAAATTGAACAGCACAAAAGTTATGTGCTACAAAATAAAGCGATAAAATTCTTTGAGTGAGCCTTACCTTTTCAAAAAGATAATGAATTAAGACTATAACTCTTTTGCATTCCTTTTTGGGTTTATATACATAAGAAACTACTTCATTGTTTTCTTCATAAGGAGTTTTTATTGGACTTTTATAGGTAAGTTTCAGAACATCATATCCGGAATGTTCCTCCAATACATCAACGATAAATCCATCATTATCCTCTGTTATATCATACTCGAATATATTAATCCCGTTCATTACCCTTTTTCAGAATTAATTTTGTGTTTACAAGTGCAGCGTTTAAAACAGAATCGCCTTTTATTTCTTTTTCAATGGTAAGTACATTTACGTCTTTTACTGGAATCCTGACAAAGACAGCTCCGCCTTCAGGCTTTAACGGAGGTGATGTATAGAGAAGAGTTGAATCTCCATATATCTTAATAACCACACAGTCGTCATCTGAAAACGCTATTGATGTATCGGTAACACCTGCAACAAAGGAAAAATAGCTAAATTTTTGATCTAATGCAAACTTGAAGTATTCTTTTTCAGCACCTCCAAAGAAAAGTGCGTTTTTGAATACTTCTCCATTGATCGTCGCAAATCTAATTCCAGATAATGCCTCATTATAAGAAGAGCCTATATTTTTAAAAGTACCATCAGGTTGTTCTTCAAGTTTTTCCTCTATAAATGGGATCTCACTGAGTGAATAACTTTCTTTCGTTTTTGTTCCTAAAATAACTGTGTTTGTATCACTATCCCAGGTTATTGGTGTTGAGAAAATTTTTGCAATATCTTTGAGGGCAACATACACATGACCATCGTATATAAATGGTTCGAACTCTGGTTTTATAGAATTTCCATTGCGAATAATTTGTATGTTCCTAAAAGAAACATTGATTTTCACATCAGTAAAAGATGCAAATGCAACGGTTGTTGTTGAAACAAAAATCAAAACAACTATCGCCCAAACCCAAAATTTTCTCATTTCACCACCCCTGCTTATTTTAGCACTTTTTTACGGCAAATCAAAATTCTATTTAAAAAAAATTGCTAATTCTCTTTTTGCATCTTCTTCTGAAGATGAAGCATGCACTACGTTCTCAGTGAGGTGAGCTGAAAAATCACCGCGTATAGAACCGGCGTGTCTTTCCTCCGGGTGTGTTGCTCCAACAACAACCCTACAATTCATTATTGCTTCTTCACCTCTTATTTTCATAAGAACAACTTTGCCAGAGGTAGTATAAGTAATAAGTTTTTCAAAAAAATCTTTTCCCTTATGCATTTCATAGAGCTTTTCCGCTTCCTCTCTGGAAAGCAGTTTCATTTTTATATCTACTATCTCCATCTCTTTCTGCTCAAGTCTTTTTATTACTTCGCCTATTAGTTTTCTCTTAACTCCATCTGGTTTTACCATTACAAATGTTTCTTTTATCATAATTCAATCTCTCTTTCATCTGAATTTTGATTTAACTGATCAAGATATATTTCTTTATCCTCTGGATTATACCCAATAAGTTCGGCGTATCTTCCAAAGTTTATCAAACTTTTCAATGTAACTTTTGCCTCATCCTCAGGCATTTCTTGCATTAAAAGTTTTAAAAGATCATTTTTGTCAATCGTGTGATCCGGATTGTTCAGTAAAAGTTCAATAACTTTTTTAAAAGCAGGCAACTTTTTGAGTGCTTCTTTAAAAATAAGTTTTCTTTTGTTTTCGTCACCTTCGATGAGTTCTTTTCCGAGTTCGGTAAGAATAAGATCACCATTCTCGACTCTTGCAAATCCAAGTAAACTCGCCGCTTTTATGATGGGCACAAGATCGTCAATCTCCAGGTTCTCATCATCAGCAATTTCATAAATGTCAGTTCTGCCTCCCTCTTCCTTTAAGTACTCAAGCATCCCAATAATTTCTCCAATTTCTACATCAGGTAACGGTGCAACATCATCCATTTTTATTCCCTTAAAAGGTTCACCTCCTTATAACTTGGCCGTTACGACCATTGAATATATTTTATCATAAAGTCTCGTAAATTCAACACTATCCTTATCTCTTGGGCGTTCTAACCCAATTTTTATATCCCCTATAACTCTTCCCGGGTGAGTAGAAAGTACAACGACCCTATCGGCAAGATATATCGCCTCTTCTATGTTATGAGTAACCATGATTATCGATTTTAAAGAAAGATTTCCAGAACCCCACAGTCTCAGTATCTCTTCCCTTAAGTTCTGCGCCGTAAATGCATCAAGCGCAGAAAATGGCTCATCCATTAAGAGTAATTCTGGCTCCATAACAAGAGCCCGAGCAATACCAACTCTTTGCTTCATTCCTCCTGATAGTTCTCTGGGATATGCTTCTTCAAATCCTTCAAGCCCTACAAGATCTATATATTTAAATGCTTTTCTAAGTCTTTCCTTCAAACTCACACCACGTGCCTCCAGGCCAAGAGTAATATTCTCTGTTACATCAAGCCAGGGAAGAAGGCCGAAAGTTTGAAACACGATGCTTACTTCAAGGTTAATACCGGTAATCTTTTTTCCTTTAAAAATTACCTCACCCGCACTTGGTTTTACAAGTCCAGCAATAATCCTGAGCAATGTACTCTTTCCGCAACCAGATGGACCTACCAGTGCAACAAACTCTCCTTCATTTACAGAGATGTTAATATCGTCAAGCACTACAACATCTTTATTCTTTAACGGAAACAACTGCTTAATTCCTTTTAATCGTAAAAGTTCCACTATGCCTCCATATTAAACCTTTCGGAAATTTTATCATAAAGCGGTCTGTAAACAAAATGATTTATAAGGAAAATTGTTATTACCATCATAAACAGCGCAACTGTAAACAGAGTTTGTTTACCCTGTGCAAGTGATTTATCCAGTAAACTCCCTATACCCATAACAGAATACGTTTTTCCGTTAAGTACGATGTATTCCGCAATTATCAATGCATTCCAGCCTCCGCCCCATGCAGTTATCGTACCAGTCATAAGAGAAGGAAGAGAGGCAGGAAACAAAAGTCTCTTAAATTTTAGCCATCTCTTAAGTCCGATAGAATCTACAACTTCTTTTAAGTCGTTGGGAATTGCTTTTAAGCCCCCATACGCATTAAATAATATGTACCATTGCATTCCCGTAAGAATTAAAATAATTGCAGTAATATCCAGTCCATGAGGAACTTTTATCAAATAGTAAAGTATTAATGGGAATAACGAAACAGCAGGAATTGAGGCAAGCACCTGCAAAATTGGTGATATCACCTTTGCACTTTTTTGATGGTAAAACAGGTACACAGCAACAGGAATTGTCCAGGCAACAGAAATCAAATAGGCTATGAGTAAACGTACAAAAGAATACCCAATTGCTTTTATTGAAATAAAGAAATAAGAAAGTTGCAAACTTTGAAAAAATTTAGGGATTACGATAAGAATTTTGTAAAACAAAATGCCTGTCAATAACAAAATACAAATAAATACTGCCTTGTTAATATAAGAAACAATTCTTTTCACTAATGGTTTTTTAAAGAAATCGTGGAAATGGGGAATCTGAAAACCTTCGTTTTTGAAAATGGATTTTCTCAACTTCCTTAATACGTTTCCAACGATTTCCCAAAATAGACTAACAACCTCCCAAACTTCAGTCTCTTCTTCCTCACCTGGTGATATACTGTATCTAAATCTCCTTGACCACTGAGAAAGTGGTTTCCATATAAAAAGGTCTAACAAAACTATTACCACAACAAGTGTTGAAATTCCAAGAAGGGTTAAAGAAATTTTAGACTGTGATGCTGCCTCCATAATAAAACTACCTATGCCTGGTAACCGATACGATGCACTTCCAACAGCAAATATTTCACACGCAACAAGAAAATACCATCCATTGCTCCAACTAACTATACTATTGTAAATCAATTTCGGAATCGTTGCTGGAAAATAAAGTCTCACGAAGGCAAGACGTCCCTCAGGATCAAAAAAACTGTAAGCCTCCTTCAAATCCTTCGGTATCGTGGTTATACTTTCATAAACACCGAATGCCATATTCCAAACCTGAGAGGTAAAAATAAGAAATATCGAAGCAATCTCTACTCCAAGTAGTTTATCAGGAATAATTGCGATGAAAAAGAAAATAGCAGCAGGAAAAAATCCAAGCACCGGCACAGATTGAAGAATGTCCAATATCGGAAGCATAATTGCTTCCCTTTTCTTACTCGTTGCAGCAGCAAACCCATAAATTAATGAAAAAACAAGGGCGGCAAGATAGGCAAAAAACATTCGTAACAGTGATCTGAACATGTAATACGGGAGTTCTTTTACGGTTAATGTAGCAACAACAGGGCTTAAAGAGACTTCCTTTTTATAGAACACATAAGCAAACCCTATCAGGGCAAATAAGATTAGAAACTCTAAAAATAAGTTCTCGAAATTTACCTTTTCCTTTCCCATAGTTAGAATGCCGGCAGTTCCTTGTAGTCTTCTTCGTCTTTTTCACGGACAATTTCAAAAATCACTGTGGTTTCAGGATCAGGACAGGCAACATATGCTTTGTCAGGATCTTTTTCCCATGGAAGAATACCTCCATATCGCATTGCCGTTACAAATGGCCACATTGCATTGAACGCCCAGGCGCAAAAACTTATAGGAACAGGTTGGCCGTTTTCGTTTATTTCAAATTCATCACCAACCTTCAAACCTGCCGCACATTCTCCTTTTCCGCGAATCTCTTTTACTCTTATTTTTATTTTATAAATGCCTTTTATTTTCATAAAAAAATAATACCATAAAACTGTTGCAAACAAAATAGAAAATTTGCTATAATTAAAAAAATTCAAAGGAGTGTGGTTAATGAATCAAAAGAGCAATAAAAAGGCATATTTTAACTTATTTTTACTGTTTTTGTTAATGGTTGCCTTCATTATTTACGGAAAACTTCTTCCTCAACTCTCTCCTGTTTATGTCCCACAACACTACCCAAAGGCCGTTCAATCAGCAACCATTTTTGTAGAGCCAGACAAAGGCGATTATCCAATTACCGATGCAATAAAGGAGGCTAAAAAAAGTGTAGATCTGGAAGTCTATATGCTTTCTGACAGGTATGTTATAAATTCCCTTATAGATGCTGAAAATAGAGGAGTCAACGTAAGAGTTATTTTAGAAGAGAATCCTTACAAAGGATATGGTGCAAACAAATCCGTGAAAGATAAATTATCACACTACGGAATAGAAACAAAATGGGCAAATCGAGCGTACCAGCTCACTCATTCAAAATTTCTCGTTATTGACGGAAAAACAGGTTATATACTCACGATGAATTTAACAAAAAGTTCTTTTACAAAAAACAGGGAGTTTGGAATTATCACTGAATCGCAACCAGAAGTAGCGGACCTTGAAAAAATATTTCAATCCGATTGGGAGAGAAAACCATATACACCTCATGACGATGCACTTATCGTAAGTCCAGAAAATTCACTAACAAAAATAAAGGGACTTATTGACTCAGCAAAAAGTGAAATTCTTGTTTACGCAGAAGAAATGGAAGATCCAGATATTGAAAATCTTCTTATTAAAAAAGCAAAAAGTGGAGTAAAAGTGAACGTTATTCTGGCATCTCCAAAATTCATCACAAGTAATGAAGATTCTGGAAAATACCTTTCACAAAACTTTGTCAACGTAAAATATCTTGATTACCCATTTGTTCATGCAAAGGTTTTGGTTGCCGATAGAAGTGTTGCATATGTTGGATCAATTAATTTCTCCACTCCCTCATTAGAAAACAACAGAGAAGTGGGGATCTTCGTATCAAATAAAGAGGTAATAGATAAGATAGTTTCTACGTTTTATAATGATTTTAAAAATTCTTACAAAACCCCTTGACAGAGAATAAAATTTCCGTATAATACACTTCGGTCTTGCGCAAAGACCTTGAAAGCTAAAAACTTTCATTTCTTCCTCCTTTTTAAAAAGATCAAAAAAATATGCCCCCCATCCCCCAGGGGGCTTCTCTTTTTTACATTTCCGTAAATTATAATTCACAATTTATGCATTCAGATGTTCAATAAGATAAAATAAAAATTGGCAGGCTTTTGAGCCTGCCAATTTTCACTCACCATCAACTTTTCTTATACGAGAAGAGAAAGAATTGCTTTTTGAATGTGGAGCCTGTTTTCTGCTTGATCCCACACAACAGAATGAGGCCCATCTATCACGCTGTCAGTTATTTCCTCTCCTCTATGCGCAGGAAGGCAGTGCATTACGATAGAATCTTTTTTAGAGTGCGCAATAAGTTTATCGTTCAACTGATACGGTTGCATCACTTTAACTCGTTTATCGTGTTCAGCCTCTTCTCCCATTGACGCCCAGACGTCCGTATATACTACATCGGCATCTTTTACTGCTTCAAACGGATCGTGTGTTATAAGAAGAGAGCCACCAGATTCTTTTGCAAACTTCTCAGATAATTCTATTACCTTCTTATCGGGTTCATAACCTTCAGGCGTTGCAACTGCAACATGCATACCAAACTTTGTACCACCAAACATAAGCGAATGACAAACATTGTTTCCATCTCCAAGATATGCAATCTTCAAACCTTCAAGTTTATTTTTCTTTTCCCTTATGGTAAGAAGATCACCCATAATCTGGCATGGATGCGTATAATCCGAAAGTGCATTTATCACCGGAATTGAACCATAATCTCTTAACTCTTCCAGTGTTTTGTGTGCATACACCCTTGCAACTACCGCATGGAGATAGCGTGAAAGAACCCTTGCCGTATCAGCAACAGTTTCGCCTCTTTTCAATTGCATATTGGAAGAATTAAGAACAAGCGCTTGAGCACCAAGTTGAAATATACCAACTGCAAATGAAATCCTCGTTCTCGTGGAAGGCTTTTCAAAAATTACACCTATTGATTTTCCCCTCAAAAGTGGCTCGTCTTTCCCTGCAAGATGTTCAAGTTTCAATTTCTCTCCCTGAGCAAGTATTTCTTCCAGTTCTTCCCTTGAGAAATCACTTATTGCGAGAAACGATTTTCCTTTTAAACTTACTGCCATTATTTGCCTCCGAACTTTTCCTTTATTATATCTTCGAGATCCGGTTTTCCAATCTCTTCAAGTTCGTATCTTACCCTAACAGCTGGTTTATTGAGTTTTACAACTCTCCTCAAATCAATGGGAGTGCCAATAATAACAAGATCCGCTGGAATTTTATTGATCGTTTCTTCAAGTTCTTTAATCTGCGTATCGCTGTATCCCATAGCAGGCAGAACTTCTCTTGTTTGCTTATATTTTTCGTAAGTATCCTTTATTGAACCTACAGCATAAGGATACGGAGAGACAATTTCTTTTGCTCCCCATTTGCGCGCTGCAACATACCCAGCACCATAACTCATTCCTCCATGAGTAAGCGTTGGTCCATCTTCAACAACGATAACACGTTTGCCTTTTATCTCTTCCCCATTATCCACATAAACGGGAGAAGCGGCATCTATGATAATTGCATCTGGATTTATCTCTCTTGCAGTTTTTCTTATCTCTTCAATGTCTTCAAACTTTGCTGTATCTTCTTTATTTATTACGATAACATCAGCCATTCTGAAATTAGTTTCTCCAGGATGATATGTTTTTTCATGGCCAGGACGAAGTGGATCAGCAACAACAATTTTTAGATCAGGTTTATAAAATGGAAGGTCGTTGTTTCCTCCATCCCATACAATAATATCTGCTTCTTTCTCCGCCTCTCTTAAAATTTTTTCGTAATCTACGCCAGCATATATTACAGCACCAAGATCGATGTGCGGTTCGTATTCTTCACGTTCCTCTATTGTGCAGTGATATTTATCAAGATCTTCATACGTGGCAAACCTCTCAGCAATTTGCTCAGCGAGATTTCCATAAGGCATTGGATGCCTGACAGAAACAACTTTTTTGCCCATTTCTCTAAGAATTCTAACCACTCTTCTCGTTGTTTGACTCTTTCCACATCCAGTTCTCACAGCACAGACAGAAATCACCGGCACTTTTGATTTGAGCATCGTTGTCTCAGGACCCATAAGCCAAAAATCAGCACCTGCAGCCATTGCTTCTGACGCTTTATGCATTACGTATTCATGAGGTGTATCGCTGTACGCAAATACGACTCTATCCACTTTATATTTTTTAATAAGTTCGGAAAGTTCCGATTCCGGGTAAATAGGAATCCCATTGGGATACAGTTTACCGGCAAGCACAGAAGGATAAATTCTCCCTTCAATGTTTGGAATTTGCGTTGCCGTGAAAGCGACTACTTCATAGTTTTCATTGTCTCTAAAAAATACGTTGAAGTTGTGAAAATCTCTTCCTGCTGCTCCCATAATGATTACTCTGGTTTTTTCCATGATATGCCCACACTCCTTTCGTGTTTTATTTTAAGCCAATATAATATATCATTTTAAAATCTTATGTCAATTGACTACTTATCGTTTAATAATATACTGTTAGTGCAAGGAGGTGTACAATGACTATTACACTGTTCTGGGTGTTAATTATGGTTATTGCAACAATTGGAGAATTGCTAACGATGGCTTTTTATTCTATATGGTTTGTTGCTGGAGCATTCACTGCTCTCATTGCAAAGTGGCTTGGTGTAAGTTTCGTAGGACAATTTTATATATTCATAATAAGTTCTACAATTCTCATTCTGATGTCCGAGTTTATTCTCAAAAGAAAATTGAAAATTTTGAAAAGCCCCCACAAAACTAACATTGATGCATTGATCGGTAAGGAGGCAATTGTTACAGAAGAGATTAACAACAAAGAAATGACTGGAGAAGTTGAAGTTGCAGGCAAGAAATGGACTGCAGTAAGTGAAGATGGCTCAATAATTCCTGCCCGCGAAACAGTTATAATCAAAAAAGTTGACGGAGTAAAACTTATCGTTCGGAGGAAAATGCCTTAACAACGATTCCTTTCATTTTTTCAATATCGTACGGTGGGGAGATCATCACAAGAATTAAAGTTATAAATGGCCAGAAAAGTGTAATTATCCCTTCAACAAGCATCTTTTTCGTAAAGAGGAAAATAGCAATTATAAGTAAAATCCCCCATTTGAATTTATTAAATTTCCATGCAAACTCAGAAAGTTTTGCATCAAAGAATCTATACCTGAAAGGAATCCACAATAAATTTAGAATGTATGCACCAATTACTATGTACCACCACTTCGCAAAATAAAACAGAATTGGAATAAAAGGCTCAAGTATAAATAAAGGAAAATTTGCCCATTCCGATGCACGTGCTGCAATAAATGCTTTATTCTCTTTTTGAGAGTGTTCCTCAATTCTCCACATATTCCCTCCGTAATTCGCTAAAATTTTATATTATAGACTAAAAGAAATGCAAGTATTTGCAAAATATACTTGCTCACCACTTCTGGAGGTGTTTTATCAATTTCTATCTCAATCGTTTCTGAAAGTTCCTTAACCGCCTGAACAAGTCTGCCTGCAATCACTTCACTAACCCTTTTTGAAAAAGCCTTTTCCCTTGTAATCCTTTCAAAAATAACTTTGTAGAGAGCATTCTCTTCTTTAAAATTCTTAATGAATATCGCTTCAAGCAAAGCAAGAGAAACCTGTGCAATATCGTTCTTCTCCGTTTCTGGCATCTTCGGTAGAGTTGTAAGAGACTGACTCAACGTTTGCCTTATAGCAAGGGAAATTTTCTTGGGATCAGTTATGTTTTTCAAAGATTCCTTTA
>Ga0256914_1000458_pt1 | contig 40525 bp, 39 predicted proteins | sample HulkmetaG_FD_191571 | JGI IMG/M metagenome (GOLD analysis project Ga0256914, IMG submission 191571) | Hydrothermal chimney microbial communities from Main Endeavour vent field at the Juan de Fuca Ridge, Pacific Ocean - Hulk | ecosystem: Environmental > Aquatic > Marine > Hydrothermal vents ... | reverse complement strand
AGGGGCGCACTCCGGATTTGCCCTGGCGCAGGCTGGCCAGGATATCTGCCCTGTCATACCCGATGGGGGTGATGGCCGAGCAACCAGTGATTACGACGCGGCGGGACATGGGCAGGTGTGGTTCAGCTCCGGCGGGAAGCCTGGATCTTTTCGATGTAATCGAGGATGTCGTTGATGGTCCTGATTCCCATGGCCTGTTCCTTTTCCGCACGGTCCAGGGCAAAGCCCAGCATCAGCTCGATCTTGCCCAGCAGCTCGATGGCATCGATGGAGTCAAAGCCGTGATCGTCCCGGAGATTGTCGTCCAGGCCGGGATGTTCGAATTCAAAGTCGTTCTCCAGGATCGAGATGATCCTGTGTTGCAGTTCGTCTCTGGTCATCAATTTTCAGGGTCTGAGGCAAGGAAACTTGTTCGGCCCGGTCCGGGAATGCTGAACCGGGCAAGCCATGCGTGCCGGATACTACACTTTTTCTTTGGAAATTTACATTGAAATCTTCAGTGCCGGCCGGAATGGAACAAGACGGGACAGAGGATGACGGATTCCCAGGTGGCGGCCGGTTGCCGGGAGGGGTGTGACGGTCGATTCGTTCAGCGGGGGGCCAGGTATCCGCCCGGCATGCCGTCGGGCATGAACACGATCTGCCAGAGATGATTCTTGCGGGCCCGGAACGAGCCGGCGCAGGCAAGCAGATAATACTTCCACATCCGGTAGAACCGCTGGCCGTACCGGTCTTTCAGCCTGGGCCATGCCCGGTCGAAGTTGGCAAACCAGGCCATCAGGGTGGTATCGTAATCTGCACCGAAGTTGTGCCAGTCCTCGATGATCCAGTCCGGTTCGGCAGCAGCGGTTATCTGGGCGGCCGAGGGGATCTGGGAGTTGGGAAATATGTACTTGGCGATCCATGGATCGGTGGAGCGGCTCGAGTAGCGGCTGCCAATGGTGTGGAGGAGGAATATGCCGTCATCCTGCAGGTTCTTGCGGGCCACCCGCATGAAGGTCCGGTAGTTTTTGTACCCCACATGCTCGAACATACCCAGGGAGAGTATCCGGTCGAACCGGTCATCCAGGCTGCGGTAGTCCTCCAGGCGGATTTCCACGTCCAGTCCCTTGCACCGTTCCCTGGCCAGGGCAGCCTGTTCTTTGGAAACCGTTATACCGACTACCGATACGCCGTAGTGTTCGGCGGCATATCTGGCCATCCCGCCCCAGCCGCAGCCGATGTCCAGCACCCGCATGCCACGTTCCAGGTGCAGCTTTCTGCAGACCAGGTCCATCTTGGCCTCCTGGGCCTGGGTCAGGGTATCCGCCTCTTTCCAGTACCCGCAGGAATAGATCATGGCCGGGTCCAGCATCGCCTGGTAGAGGTCGTTGCCGATGTCATAGTGATGTTCGCCGATCTGAAAGGCGCGTGAGACCTTTTGCGGATTGAGCAGCCTGGCTCTGATCGCCGCCAGGATATTGCGGCAGGTAATGGTGCAGTCGAGTTTGTCCCGGAGAATCCGGTAAAAGAACTCGTCAAGACGCTCGCAGTCCCACCAGCCGTCCATGTAGGACTCGCCCAGGCCGAGGGATCCCTCGGTCAGGACGCGGCGGGCAAAGCGACGGTCGTGGATCTGGATATCCCAGGGACGGTTGCCGCCCGGATGGATATCCCGGCAGACGAGTATCTCCTCTAACTGATTGGTATAGTCTGTTCCCCCCATGCAGCCCCCGTGGGTTCATCCGGTCAACAGCATGCCTGGCCTGGCCGGCGGCCGGTCGACGGTACTTCGGTACCGGCGGGTCAGACAACTGTTGCCGGCCTGTGTATGTGTCAGCAGATGTGACCCATCTGTCATCAGCAGGGAAGAAGGATTACATTTTTCTATACCGGTATGCTGGATTCTTGTCAACCCATTGCAGGGCAATGGGTTGGTAGGATTTCAATCATTTTGTTTTTCCAGGACCCGGAACTCTACCCGTCGATTGGTGCGCCGGTTTTCCAGGGTGGAATTGTCCACCAGGGGTTTGGAGTCCCCGTATCCCACTGCACGCAGTCTGTCAGCAGAAATACCGAGGGAGACAAGGTACTGCCTGACTGCCTCGGCCCGCTGTTCGCTGAGGAGCTGATTGGCCCGACGGTCGCCTGTGGAATCGGTGTGGCCAGATATTTCCACCGGGATGTCAGGATATTGCCTGAGTATCTCGGCAATGGCCTCCAGTAGTTTCTTGCCGTTGTCGGTCAGTTTGGCTGCAGAGAGGGCAAAACCGATCTTCTGACCGGTCAGCAGCTCGTCAAGAGACTGCTGCAGGTGCTTCCTGGCATCAGTACGCTTCGGAGGTGGCGGCACTTCCGCTGGTTCCTGGTGCTTGACAACCAGTTCCTCGACAAGAGGCTCGGCATCCGCTGCCGGCTGCTCCTCTGCAGGTTGTGGAGGAGGCAGCTCGATCAGTACCTGCCTGGGTTCGGAAGAGTCAAGAAGGGTGCCCTGCCGGTCCTTCATCCTGGCGATCAGGTTGTAGGTGCCGGGTTCCAGGTGGACCTTTCTGGAGATGGACCAGTTGCCACTGGCATCGATTTCCAGGGTCTGTTCCAGCTCCGCTGTCCCTTCAAGGGACAGGAGCGTGCCTGGCTCTCCCCTGCCGGCCCAGGAAAAGGTCGCGGTCACGCCACCGTCATCATCAGGCACGATATCCGTGAGACAGGGCTCGCCTATGGGAACCAGTTCCGCTGCGGCTGGAACACGGAGGCGAAGTACTTCGGAGCGGCCTATTTCCTGGCCGTCACTGGTGTATCCAATGGCCTGGAACGATGTGATATAGGAAGACACATCCGTCTTCACCGACCACAGGCCGTTGTCGTCAACAGTGGCCTGGGCGATGGTGACTCCATCCCGGACAAGTTCAACTGTGGTGCCTGGCGTGCCGCTGCCCTGAATAGTGATCTCCGCCGGGTCGAGTTCTCCTTCGGGAGGGGTGATCACCGGTGGCCAGGTCTGGTTGGCAATGGAAAAGGACAGAGCCCTGGAAGCGGTATGCTGGGTATTGGAACCGTCCACGGCCCAGACTCTGACAACGTGGTCTCCGGCCTGTACCCCCTCCATGGTAAAGGACCACTCTCCCTGGTCGTCTGCCTGGACCTCGCCGATCTGTTCTCCATTCAGCTCGATGGAAAGCGACGTGCCCGGCTCGGCTGTTCCGCTCAGAGGGATCCTGCCAGGTTTCAGCTCTTCGGTAGCCAGGGTAACCGTCGGTGGCTCTGCAGGCGGGAGAACCGTAAACTGAATCGTCCTGGTGGCCTGGTGTCGGCGGCCATGCTTGTCCACCACGTAGGCGAGGACGGTATAGGTTCCCGGTTCAAGCGGGCTTGTACTGAATGACCATGCTCCGGTCTCGTCCACCGTGACCTGGCCGATGTTGTTGTCGTTGAGGACCAGAAAGACCTCGCTGCCCGGTGTTCCGCTACCGGTCAGGGTGACGATGCAGCATCCGATGTCTCCGGTCGGACTGGTCACCACGGGGAGGTCAATGGCCTCTCTGCGCAACCCGCTCAGAAGTATCGGAAGGAGAAAGACAAGGGAGAGAAGCGAGAAAAAGATCACCTTTTTCCAACGAAATCGCCTGATGTCCCTCACGGTTACCGTGATGGCCGCATCGCATGGATCACACATGACCGTTACCCCCGATCGTCGTTACCGTTTTCGTCATGGTCCACCGGCTCGTTCCGGTCAGCTGTTGCTTCCTCCTGTTCGTCAAGGTAGGCATAGGCCTGCCGCAGCTCCTCCTGCACCTTTCTGAATCGGGCCAGGGCGGTTTCCCGGATTTTCAACCGATCCTGCAGCTCGGCTGATCTGCTTTGGATTATCTTGATCTCCCGTTCCTTTTTCTTGACCTCCTCTATCTTTCTGTCCAACTGGTCCCTAAGATTTTTCACATCCTGGTTCCTGACTTCCAGCAATTCCTCCTTGCCGACCAGCTCGTTCTGCAGCTCTTCAACAGCGCTACGCAGCGATTCCGCCCGGCCTTTCAGCTCTGACTCCCGTGCCTGGCCGTCCTGAATCTCCCTGATGAGCTCGGCGATCCGATCCTCCTTTCCCTGGAGTAGTTCTTCGTTTTTTATTTTCTGGTCCTGCAGAGTTTTCAGTGTCGAGGCGGTTTCCTGGCATGTTTTCTCGAGCCTGGTTATGGTCTGCTGCGCATCTGCAGCCTTTTTTTCCATGGACTGTATCACAGCCTCTTTTTTCTTGAGCAGGCCTTGTGCATCACTGAGCTGTCTGTCGAGTCCTGTATTTTTCTCCGTTATTTTTTCGATGGTCTTTTTCAGCTCAACGATCTTCCTGGCCTGCTGCTCCTCAGTCTCCTCCTTTTGACTCAGTTTGGCAAGGAGCTCCTTTTCCTTCTCTTTCAAGGCAGCTTGCTCTTTCTTTACCGTAGGCAATTCCTCTTTAAGAGGGGTGAGTTCCTCAATCTTTTCATTCAGCCTGGTAATCTTGTCTGAGAGCTCATCTTTTTTCTTGGTCAGTCTGGCGACGGATTCTTTCATTTTTTCTTCCGCAGGCCTGCATACTCTCCGTTTTGACCACCATACCCAGTCGATGAGCAATTCAAGAATCCAGCCTAGAACAAAACTGGCAAGTATCAGGTACCAGGAATTGATGCTTGTCAACCATTCCGTCAACTGCTGGAGTCTGGGGGTCATCTTTTTCCTCCTGTCCAATTATTGTAGAAATCTGGAAAGTACAGACCAGTTTTCTCTGGTGCCTACAAAAGTACCAGAGAAGTGCAATGGATACAAGAGGAAAAAATATGTTTTTTCAGATGGATAGCTGCTAAGGAGCAGGAGCGGGTCCCCAGCATGCCATGGGCTGTGCAGGGATCGCTTTAAAAGTCTTGCAAAGCAGGTGGTTACGGAAGATCGGAAAGTGGATCGCAGGAGAGGGAATGCAGCCTTGGAGTCCTGTTATTGATCAGCTCCCAGACCGCCCGGATTCCCTGGCTCCCGATACTGAGGCCTGTACCCTCGTAATGCATCAGCTGGTGGGGCAGGGTATCCAGGGGATAGTATCCCAGGGCATGGAGAATCTCCCGGGCGGCGATTTTGACGGTAATGGTTTCCCCGCCGCGGGGGTTGTCGGCGATGAGCACAGCGCCGTCACGGCCCGCAGCCATGGTGGGGGTGTCACTGGTCCAGCCCCAGAGCAGGTGGAGATAGCCGGGTTGCTCGTGGACAACCTTCCGCATGAGCTGGTTGCCGCGGCCGATGGGCGTGGAGAGCAGGTCGAAGTCAGCAGGGAATATGTTTTCATCCACCTGGATATCGATGGAATCCGTCACCAGGTAGAGGTGCATGTCGTTGTCATAGAGAAGCTGGTTGAGATCGTCCATCAGTCGCTGGATCACCAGATTGCGGTAAAAGACAATACGTCGGTTTTCCCAGCAGATGATTTCCTCCGGCGTGAAGGTGAATCCCTCCGGGTTCCAGGTATTGTCCCCCACCGGAGAGTCTCCAACGAAGATATGGTGCCGCACATAGAGAATCGCCTCCCGGTCCGGACCGACGACAGGATCCATGTCCTGCCGGCAACTGTACTCGTTGAGCATGGTATCCAGGTGTTCCTGGACAGTGGTGCATGCCGAAACAGCGAGAAGGCTGAACACAGTGAAGAGAAGAAAGATGTTCTTTTTGATGACGACGTGAGGATACATGATTACGGCACTCCTGCGGGTGAGGTTCTTTCTGCTCATACAGGCATCCTGGCCTGAGTTTGCCTTGCACTCGTAGGTATATCTTGGCATTCCATGTCGATAGACAGGTGATAGATGTTCAGTAACAGTTTGATTTTGACAGGAAAACCAGGTTGTCTGATCCTCGTTGGCAGGTCGGCTGATTCGGCGGGTGGACCGCGTATTCCAGGCTGACATGCACACGTCAAGATCCGTGATCCAGGCCGAAGGGCAAGGCCGCACAATGAGAATCGCTCCTCCGGCGGCCAGCTTGTATATTCAGGCTAGGGATCAGCTCAACCGTTTTCCGGAGTGTTTTATGGCTGCCAAGAGCTGTTCAGTCACCTCGGACGGCTCCAGGTTGGTGGTATCGAGGATCATCGCATCCGCAGCCTTCTTGAGTGGTGCAATGGTCCGTTCACGGTCGAACCGGTCCCTCTCGATGATCTGGGTCAGGAGGGTGTCGAAGTCCACCTCTTCGCCCTGTTTCCGGAGTTGGTGCAGTCGCCGTCTGGCCCGCTCTTCGGGATCCGCATCCAGGTAGAATTTCCAGGCTGCATCCGGAAAAACCACTGTTCCTGTATCACGGCCTTCCGCAACCAGCTTGCCGTCCTTGCCCATGTCCTGCTGCATGCGGGTCAGGGCTGTCCGGACCGCCGGCAGGGCAGAAACCCTGGAGGCAAGCATGCCAGCCTCTGGAGTCCTGATCTCCCGACTGACATCCTCTCCGTTGAGCAGCACCCGCACATCGTCATCCTGACCAGCTCCGGGCAACAGCCGGATCTCGAGCTTCGGCAACAGCGTCCTGACCTGTTTCGGATCGTCGACCGGAATCCCGGCCCGTCTGCAGGCCACGGCCACGGCCCGATACATGGCCCCGGTATCCAGGTAGGTGTAGCCCAGTCGTCGGGCAACAGCCCTGGAAATCGTGGACTTGCCCACACCGGACGGTCCGTCGATGGTGACGATTTCAAGCGGTTTCGACATAACCCAGTGTCTGCAGGCAATATTTCAGGGAGCGGACAAACCGCTGGTTTTCCTCCTCTGTGCCCACGGTGACCCGGATATGCTCGGGATATCCATAGGCCCGCATGGAACGGATGATCACGCCCTGGTGGAGCATGGCCTCGTACAATCTCGTGGCATCACCGTGCACATCGACGAGGAAAAAGTTGGTGTGGGAAGGAAGAGGAGTGCAACCAAGGGCTCGGACCTGCTTGCTGAGCCAGGTTCTTCCCTTGCGGGTTTTCTCCAGGGTCTGCCGGTAGTGTTCTCGGTCCTCCAGGGCGGCCAGGGCTCCAACCTGGGCCGGCAGGTTGATGTTGAACGGCTGCCGCACCCGGTGGAGGAGGTCGGCGATGTCCCGGTGCATGAGCCCGAAGCCCACCCGCAGGCCGGCCAGGCCAAAGGCCTTGGAAAAGGTTCGCAGGGCCACCACGGCCGGTCTGTCTCCGGGGTCGCGGACAAAAGACAGGACATCGATCCGCTGGTCGCTGGGAACGAAGTCCACGTAGGCCTCGTCCAGAACGACGATGATCTCTTGGGGCAGCATGCGGAGGAAACGGTCGAACCGCTCTTCGCTGATCAGCGTACCGCAGGGATTGTTGGGATTGTCGAGAAAGATGAGCCTGGTCCTGGGGCCGACCCTGGCGGCAATGGCGGCAAGGTCGTGTTGCATGGAATCCAGGCCGATGACGATGTTGGTTCCGCCGTGGATCTGGACAAATTTCTGGTACATGAGAAACGAGGGATGAGAAGTGATCACCTCGTCGCCGGGGCGGACAAAGGCCTTGACCAGGAACTCGATTACCTCGTTGGAACCGTTGCCCAGCACGATTTCCTCTGGCGCTGCACCGGTCCATTCTGCCAGGGCCCGGGTCAGGTAATAGCTCGACCCGTCGGGATATCGGTGCAGCGAGGACAGAACCCTGCCGATTGCCTCCACGGCCCTGGGAGAAGGTCCCCAGGGATTTTCATTCGATGCCAGCTTGATGGAGTCGCTGATCCCGTATTCCCGTTCCAACTCCTCCAGGGGCTTGCCGGGAGGGTAGGGGACAATGGCGGCAATGTGCTCGGGGACGTGTAGTTTCATCTTGCCTGTCAATTCGTTTTCTTTGCAGGTTCCGGCCACCGGCCGACCATTCCGGCCCGGCGTTCCACGCACCAGGCAGCCCTGAGGAGGAGTTCTTCCTGGAAATGGCCGGCCTGCAGTTGCAGCCCGATGGGCAGTCCAGCAGCGGAGAGACCGACCGGGACCGACAGGCCAGGTATGCCGGCCAGGTTGGCGGACAGGGTCAGGATGTCCGACAGGTACATGGCCAGGGGGTCGTCTGTCTTTTCACCGATCTTCCAGGCCGGGGTGGGCGAGACCGGCGAGGCCAGCAGGTCGCAGGAGGCAAAGGCCTCCTCGAAATCGTTCTTGATCAGGGTTCGGACCTGGGAGGCTTTTTTGTAATAGGCGTCATAGTATCCCGAGGAAAGGGCATAGGTGCCGATGAGGATGCGCCGTTTCACCTCGTCGCCGAAGCCCTCGGAGCGGCTCTGCCGGTACATTCCAGCCAGGGAATCGGCATCGGCAGCGCGGTGGCCGAAGCGGACGCCGTCGTAGCGGGCCAGGTTGGAGGAGGCCTCGGCCGGGGCGATCAGGTAGTAGACCGCCACACAGTAATCGGTGTGGGGCAGGGAGATATCCACGATTTCAGCGCCAGCATCTTCCAGCATGGCGATTCCCTCCCGGACAGCCCTGTCGACCTCGGGATCCAGGCCGGCGCCGAAATACTCCCTGGGAACGCCGACACGGAGACCGGTCAGACTGTCCTGGAGTGCTTTCCGGTATGCCGGAACCGGCCGGTTCACCGAGGTAGAGTCGCGCCGGTCATGACCGGCTATGACCTCCATGAGCAGGGCACAGTCGCGTACGTCCTTTGTCAGGGGACCGACCTGGTCCAGCGAGGAGGCAAAGGCCACCAGGCCGTAGCGGGATACACGGCCATAGGTGGGTTTCAAACCCACTGTACCGCAAAGCGAGGCTGGCTGCCGGATGGAGCCGCCCGTGTCGGAACCCAGCGAGGCCAGGCATTCGTTCGCAGCCACTGCCGCAGCCGAACCGCCACTGGAACCGCCGGCCACGTGGCCGGCTTTCCAGGGGTTTTCCGGGGTCTGGAATGCGCAGTTCTCGCTGGTCGATCCCATGGCGAATTCATCCATGGCCAGCTTGCCCAGGAGCACGGCATCCCCGGCTCGGAGCGCGGAAATAACCGTGGCATCGTATGGAGGGACAAAACCGGCCAGGATTTTCGAACCGCAGGTAGTGGGCATGTCAGATGTACAGAGAACGTCCTTGATGGCCAGTGGAAGACCGCAGAGGGGGCCCGCCTTCCCCTGGTTACGTTTTCTGTCAGCAGCTTCGGCCTGGGCCAGGGCCTGCTCCCGGTCATAGTACAGATACGCCTGCACGGCCGGGTCGACCTGGTCGATCCTGGCGAGAATCGCCTCGGTGAGCTGCACGGCCGTGATATCTCCCTGGTGGAGCAGAGCCAGGGCCTTGTGCATGGTCAGGGTGTGTAATTCCATCTTCGTATAATTTTCTGCAGTATCAGATGACCCTGGGAACCACAAAGGCCTCGCCGTTCTCATCCGGCGCATTGGCCAGGGCTTTTTCCCTGGGGAGAGACTCGCGGACCTCATCCTCCCGGAAGGCATTGCACACCTTTTGAGTGTGGGTCGTGGGAGGGATGTCCGTGGTATCCAGTTCGTCCAGCTTGGCCACATAGCTCAGGATGGTGTCGAGCTGGCCTGTCATCCTTTCAACCTCCTCCTCCTTGAGCTCCAGCCGGGCCAGGCGGGCCACATGGAGAACCTCTTCTTTTGTGATCTTCATTGACAATCCGGGGATAAGAGTGATGGCCGCCGCTGATCGATTATCCGGAACGACAGGTCGCTTCCATCTGTCCGAAATCGGAACTGGAACAGTTCCGGCTGAGGATCTGTCGGGGCGGCCAGAAAAACGGCAAACAGTATCCTTCTGTCAGTTCTGCCCTTTATACTGCGAGTTGCCGGAAAGAACAACCCTCGAGAAGATTTCCACCAGTTCCGGGTCATACTGTTTGCCGGCGCAGCGCCGCAGTTCAGCTGCCGCCTCTTCATCGGTCAGGTTGCGACGGTAATTGCGCATGGAGGTCATGGCATCATAACTATCGGCTATGGTGATGATTCTTGTCAGTTGATCAAGATCGCTGCCACCGATGCCATCCGGATAGCCGGTACCATCCAGCCGTTCATGATGATGGCGGATGATATGGCGTTCACGCTCCATGAAGGCCAGGGGTTCGATGATGTTGGCGCCGATTTCCGGATGCTTTTTGATCAGCTCCCACTCTTCCCTGGTCAGGGAACCGGCCTTCTGAATACAGGAAAGATCGATCACCAGCTTGCCAAGGTCATGGAACTGGGCAGCCCGTCGCAGGATGAGCATCTCCTCCGGAGGCAGGTCCAGGGCCTGGCCGAGCCGCATCGAGTATTCGGTGACCCGGAGAGTGTGTCCGCCAGTGTACTCGTCCTTTTCTTCGATGGCTGTCTGCAGGCTGGTCATGATCTGGACCGTAGCGGCCTCCAGGCTGTTGCTGTACTGTTCCAGGAGGATGTTCTTTTCGGCAAGTTCCCGTGTTTTCTCCTGAACCTTGCTTTCCAGATCCTCACGGTACATCTTTTCGTGGCGCACGTAGAGCCGTTTTTCCAGGGCCCGTTCGATCTTGATCTTGAACAGGCCGATGTCGTTGATCGGCTTGGTAAGAAAGTCATAGGCGCCCAGGTTCATGGCCTTGAGAGCATAGTCCATGGAGCCGGCACCGGTAAGGAAAAGAACCGGGATGTCCAGGTTGGTTTCGTTGAGTTTTTCCAGGGTCTGGAACCCGTTCATGTCCGGCATGTTGATGTCCAGGACAATAACGTCGATCTCGTCGGAGACCTGATCGAGGACTTCCTGGCCAGAACAGACCGCCATGACCTCATAGTCGAACAGGGTGAGGATCTTTTCCACCGCTGTCCGGACCAGATCATCATCATCGGCGATTAATATCTTGGCTCCTAACTTCATACGCAACACTGTGGAAAAAGGCTGAAATGTACAGCAGAAACACCATTACATACCATACTTCATTGTTTCATACTTTCCTGGGAACACAAAGGTAAATCTGACTGTCCCGATGCGGCGCAACCGTTCCTGTTGAGTCCGGCAGTCCGTGGAAGCTGACAAACGTAACGTGCTCAGAGTATGTTCCAGTGGGCCGATGCTACGGTTTTTGCTTGCTCCAGGGGGGCACAGGAGGAACTGGCTGCAGCCAGTTCCCGGGCATGTTCCTCGGCCAGGTGGATGGGTAGCCCTGTATTCAACCGCTCGCCGAGTAGCTCGGCGAGAACTGCCAGGGCTCCATCCCGCATGCCGGTCAGGTTGTAGCCGCCTTCCAGGGTGATCAATAGCCGGCCGTCGCAGACCTCCTCGGCAACGTTTTGCACCACTCTGGTCATATAGGCGAATCCGGCCGGTGTCACCCGCATGGCACCCAGGGGATCACCGTCGTAGATATCGAATCCGCAGGAAACGAGTAGCAGTTCCGGAGCGAAATCACGGGCGATCGGAGCAACGATCTCGTTGAATATTCTGGCGAATTCGGCATCGCCCTGGCCGCCCGGGAGCGGGATATTGACCGTGTACCCGGTTCCCTTGCCCTCCCCTGTTTCCAGGGCGGCGCCGGTTCCTGGATAGTAGGGGTACTGGTGGGTGGAGAGGTAAAGAACCTGGTCACTGTCGTAGAAACTGTGCTGGGTTCCATTACCGTGGTGCAGGTCCCAGTCGATGATCATGATCCTGTTCAGTCCCAGTTCCCGCAGGGCCCATCTGGCAGCGATGGCCACATTGTTGAACAGGCAGAACCCCATGGCATGGTCTTTTTCCGCATGGTGGCCCGGAGGGCGGACCAGGCAGAACCCGTTGTCGATCTCTCCGCTGTCCATTCGGCGAATACCGTCTAGCAGAGCGCCCACGGCAAGGCAGGCCGCCCGGAAAGAATGCTCGGAAGTCCGGGTGTCGGCATCGAGGAAATCGTGGGATCGTCCCTCGGTCTCGCTGATCCGCCGGACAAGACGCACCGTGTGGTTCAGGCCGATGATGTCCGTGGATGCAGCCTCGAAGGAGGGATAGAGGAAGGGTGCTCCCAGGTTGTCCCTATCGAGTTCATCATAGATGATCCGGAGACGCTCCGGAGATTCCGGGTGGTCATAGCCGGGCTGATGGTCCAGGAAATATTCACTTCTGTAAATGGCTGTCTTCCGCATGGTCTCCCTCCCTGCAATCATATACCCTGTTTTCCGTAACCAGCAGATCCATGTATTGGTCATGGGGCTGCATAGGGATCCTGTCGATGACCTGCAGCTCGTAGGCCAGGGCGATTCGGACCGCTTGCGGGGCCCGGCGGCTCAGAAAACGGTCATAGTAACCGCCCCCGTATCCCAGCCGTCCTCCCCGGCGATCAAACACGGAACCGGGAACAATGACCACGTCGATTTGCCGCGGTTCCACGGCAGCCCGGTCTGCCCACCAGGCTGCCGGTTCCGGAATGCCACAGAAGCCTTTTTCCAGTTGCCGTTCCGGATCCGTGATCCTGATGGCCCGCAGGTCTGCCTCCGCCACCAGGGTAAGAGGGACGGAAACGCATTGGTCCGAGGCCAGGCATGCCTGGATCAGGGGCATCGTCTCCACTTCACTGCGGAAGGCCACATAGATGAAAAGGTGATTGGCCGACCTGATTTTTCCGAGCTGCAGCAGACGTGTCGTAATGGCCCTGCTTTTTTCTGTCCTCGCCTCCGGAGACAGGCTGTTCCGGAGGGAGAGCGCGCGACGGCGGAGGTTATTTCTCTCCATCCTGGTTCGGCAACGGGCTGATCTTAGTTACAGGGATGTTCTTACCACAAAAAAAAAGGCGCGGCATCCGGCAAGTGGATGCCGCGCCTGCAAACCAGGCAACAGTGATGTCTACATGGGGACGATCAGTTTGTTGCTGTCCTCGTTCCAGGTCACGACCACGTACCAGAGTGCCATGATGAGGGCGATCATGATCAGTGTGGGACCATAACCCATGACATCGGGGAGATAGACAAAACGGCCCAGGATGCCGGCGTTGTTGACACCCTCGTCGAGCCACTCTTCCATTCCTTCGAAGTCGTTTGCCTTGAACCAGGCGGTCATCATGGAGTTGGCCAGACCGAAAAAGGGGACTACGATCCAGAGTTTGATCTGTCCTTCACCAACCCGCCAGAGGGTTCCTGAACCGCAGCCGCCGGCCAGCATAGCTCCGAGGCCGAAGATGAAACCGCCGACGATTCCGCCCCACCCAAACGTACCGCGAACATAGTTGATGGGATCCAGAACCGGAGCCCCTTCGGAGCGGATGGCCACGCCATACTTGAGAACAGCTCCGCCGATGGCCAGCAGAAAGATGGACAGTGCCACAGACTTGGCCAGGGTACAGTCGCCGGTCATGTGCGGCTCCCGGAAACCCTGGACCATGCACCACCGTCCGCGCTGCATGGCATAGCCAAGACCAGCGGCGATGAGCAGGATCCCTGACAGGGAAGTGATGTAGTCAGTATTACCGTCTCCGTCGTAATTGACATAGTAGTAGGCGCCCCAGATCAGACCGGCGATGGTGAGTATCCCCAATATTCCCTGGACTGGTCTCGGAAATTCCACGGTCCAGGAGCCACCGGAACCCCATGTCACGTATTCCATCTCCTTGTAGAGGAGCCAGAGGCCAAACACGACACCCAGCACAAGGCCCAGCCACATGGTGAAGCCGTTGGCTGCCAGGTTACCAATAGCGTTATACATGCCGCCGACATTGCAGCCGCCGGCCAGCGTGGAGCCGATACCCATCAGGATTCCGGCCAGGACCGCCTTCACCAGTTCCCGGTAGGGCGGAAAACGGAGAGCGAACTGGCCGCCCAGACAGGCAGAAAGAAAGGCGCCGGCGATAAAGCCGATCCCGATGACAGATCCTGAACTGATCAGCGCCGACTTGGGAGCGCTGTCAAAATAGCCCATAGCGTACAGCATCCAGTCGCCCCAGTTGCGAATGGCGCCGACCGCCCCCCAGGGACGCCACCAGGCCATGATCAGGATGCTCAGGAGTGCAACGATGACCCCCGTGATGTTGGCGTTCCATTCGGTTTCACAGAGGACCTTGTACAATCCCCTGATCTTGCCTCCAAAACTTTCATCACTCATTGGTTCCCCTCCTCTCTATATCTTTTCTGACGGTGCAGCTTCACAGGATGACCGGATCGGATGGCCTGCTGACCTGACCGTCGTTTATGCGCTTCAAGTCTGCCAGCCGGACAATTTTTTAGCCTTCCCTTTACCGTTACCCTCATTTTTTGTCAAGGAAGTTCACCCGTCCCTCGGATATCCTCTGGGATGCTTCCCTCTAATATATTTTTATTTCAATATGTTGTCTGTTCTCTTCTCTTTGAATTACCATTCATTTATATCTTGACAGACCGATGCCTTTTCAGTATAGATTGCATGCCATGCGTTACGATTTCCGTAATTTTCGCGTAGTTCTTGTAACGAATGAAGTGAAAACAGAGTCGTTGTTTTCATGAACTTTTCTTTACTCTAGTAGGAGGAAAAAATGAGTGACGTCAAAGTAGCCCCCGATGGACTGGAAGTAGCAGCCGTACTCGATGCCAAGGGATTGAGCTGTCCCATGCCTCTGCTCCGGACCAAGAAGGAGATCGGCAAGATCAACAGCGGCGAGATCCTGCAGATCGACGGGACCGATCCGGGCTCCAGAAACGATATACCCGGCTGGTGCGCCCGCGCCGGACACGAGTACCTGGGAGAGAAAGAGCAGTCCGGATACATCAGCTTCTATGTAAAGAAAGGCTGATTTTTTTGCAAATATGAGTCACATGGAGGAGAACGCCAATGGCTGCTGATCCGAACAAACTTGCTATTTTTGTAACCTCCCCGCAGCACATGACGCATGTCGTCGGTATCGCGGAGGCCGCCAACAGAGCAGGCAAGCAACCCATGATCTTTTTCACCTACAAGTCCATTCATCTGACCAAGGATCCCCGTTTCAAGGGATTGGCCGAACTCTGCGGTGAGGACAATATCGCCATCTGTGCAGACAGCTATACCTGTGAGGGATACGACACTGAGGCCGATATTCCTGCCGGTCTGACTGCCAAGCAGATGCGGACCCAGGCATATCATGGCGCCCTGCTGGATGAATGCGGCAAGTATATAGTTCTATAAGGAGATAGCAAAAATGGAATCATTGAAAGTCTTTGTCCTCATTGCCAACCGTTTCTACAACGATGGTATCCGGTCCGGCCTGGGGCTTGCCGTGGAGAATCACTACGCCTACCCGGTGATCATGAACGGAGAGTTTCCGAAAATGACGGAATATATGGCCGAGAACATCGCCTGGATTGCGGATATGGAAGGTGAGGTCTTCAGCTGCGGTGCCGATGCCCCCACTGATCTTCCCGAGGGTGTGGAAATGACCAATATCACCCTGGAGGAGCTGGGAGAAAAGATGCGTGAGGCCGATGTCATCATTCCGTACGGCCTCCTCAAGCAGACCAACGAGCCGCCGCCGGCCTGTGCTGACTGAGCCGGAAGAGGAGGAGAACAATGAAGATTTTACAGGTATACCGTTCCGAACCCAACGATGATGTGAAAAAGCTTGTCGAAATTCTCAACCGAGACCGGGAGGCCGATTCCTTCAACCTGTATGAGGAAAATCCTGATTACGATCTGCTGGTCAAGAAGATCTTTGACGCCGACAAGACGGTCTGCTGGTGGTAGGCAGCAGTCAGAACGTCCAGTGAGTCATGCCCCCGGTCACCGTGGTGACCGGGGGTTTTTGTTTGCATGCTGCAGGGATGGCTGAAGAGTGTATCTGCGTATCACAAAAAGAAAAAATTCCAAAGGCGAGCAGGTAGCCTATTACCAGCTGGCCCACAATGCCCGTCATCCGGAAACAGGTCAGCCGGTGGCCAGGATTCTATATAATTTCGGACGGGCGGACCGGGTGGGCCGGGACCAGTTGGTCCGGTTGTGCCGTTCCATTGCCCGGGTCTGCAACCTGCGGGTCATCGATCCCCTGGAGGAGGGGGCAGGGGACCACGGGCAGGAAGAAAGGATATCTGCTGCAGGGAAGAGGTAAGGCCTGGAGCATCCCCTGTGAAATCCGCTTGGTTAGGCCCTCTCAGGCCGGGGCCGCCGTTGTCTCGGTGGTTCCGGCAAAGCCATGGGCTGCCGCTCCCAGCAGGGCGGTTCCGGGATTCAGGATGATCCGCAGAGGGATGTCTGTCAGGATTTTTTTATATACTCCCCGCTGGAACAGGGTGTTGAACCGGTCGGCTTCAAGGAGTGGCAGTAACCTTGGCAGCATACCACCGCCAAGATAGATGCCCCTCGTGGCCAGGACCTTGAGGGCCAGGTTGGCGGCCTCGTCGGCCAGGATGTCAAGAAAGAGAGAGATGGTCTTTGCCGCGATCTGGCAGGGCTCCCGGCCTGTCTTGTCGGCCAGGGCAGCTTGCACGAGAACCGGTGTCGGGTCTTCCGCCTCTGCCAACCGCTCCCTGAGCCAGGCTGGTTCCTGGTGGATGGTTCTCAGATACCTGTACAGGTTGATCATGCCGCTGCCGGAGCAGACCTGTTCCACGGAGACATGCTCTCTCTCCTGCCAGAGAAAGGCGAGAAGCTCTGCCTGTTCAACATTTCTGGGCGCAAAGGATGCGTGGCCGCCCTCGGACGGAAAGGCCCGGTAGCCGCTGGCGGTGACCGGAAGAAGAAAGGCCTCGCCCAGGCCGGTGCCGGGCGCAAGTACGGCCATCGTGCCGGAATCTTGCCCGTTTCCCCTGTTAATGTCATGCAGCTCGGTCTGCGGCAGCAGCGTTGCCCCCAAGGCCGTGGCCACAAGGTCATTGATCAGGCAGACATCCTGAAAGCGAAACCGCTCTGCCAGTTCGGTGCTGTCCAGGACCCAGGCGAGGTTGGTCATCTCGATCCTGCCGGCCAAGACCGGCCCGGCCACACCGAAACAGGCGCGGCCCGGCAGATGCGCCTGGCAGGCGAAATCGCTGAGGAGGTCTTCGAACGATGTGTAGTTGTGGTTGGCAAATGTTTGCCGGAAGATCGGCGAGCCAGGCCACCGGCGGCGGTCGAAGATCGCCAGGTCGGTCTTGGTGCCTCCGATGTCGCCAGCCAGAAGAAGTTGATCGCTGGAGTTCATGGCGGCCGTCCGGGAGGCACCGTCCCGACTGCAGTCTGATGCTTACTTAGAAAACGATGGACGTGAGAATGATGGGCAGAAAAGCGGCCAGGGCTCCAAGAAGAGCCAGGATGCCGATCAGCATGCCGTTCAGGCCGGAGTTCTTGTCCTTGTTCTGCTGCGCCATGATATCCTCCTTGGTTTATTGTTTGAGTGATACGGTGCATTCGAGATCTTCCGTTTTTCTCGGGCATCTGATTGACCGGAAGACGATCAAGTCTTTGTACCAGTTTTTCAGGGGAATAGCAAGCTACTTGCCGGTCATCCCAGTTGTTTCCAGAGAGCCAGGAGTTCGCGGGTTCCTTTGCGGGCCAGCTCTGCCATGGCGTGAAACTGGGCAGGGGCGACCGGGGCGCCCTCTGCAGTCATCTGTACTTCGATCCAGCGGCCATCGCCGGTCATGACAAAGTTGGCGTCTGCCTGGGCGCTGGAATCCTCCAGGTAATCGAGGTCGAGCAGGGGCGTGCCGGCCACGACTCCGGCGCTTACGGCAGCAAGGGGAAGAATGGCCGGCAGTTTTTCCAGCAGGCCGTCGGCAACCATGCGGGCAATGGCCCTGTTCACGGCCAGGGCGGCTGCGGTGATGGAGGCGCAACGGGTGCCGCCGTCTGCGTTGATCACGTCACAGTCCACCCGCAGGGTATGCTCGCCCAACTGCTGCAGGTCGACCATCATCCGCAGGGATCGGCCTATGAGCCGCTGGATTTCGTGGGTCCGGCCCGACCGTCCCTGGACGGCTTCCCGACGGCCGCGGGTGTGGGTGGCGCAGGGAAGCATCCCGTATTCAGCGGTTATCCATCCCCTGCCGCTGTTCTTGAGAAAAGGCGGCACCCCCTCCTCGATGGTGACGCCACAGAGGACATGGGTTCCGCCCATGCGGATGAAAACAGAACCGGCCGCATGACTCTGGACATCGTACTCAATGGAGACCTGGCGCAACTCGTCGGCCGTCCGTCCGTCGTGGCGCACGATCAAACCCTCCCGCCAACTGTCAAATTGTTCTCCTCTTGAAAAAAATACCCGAACGCAGGGTAGTTATATCTGAAGCAGGACGGCCTTTCAAGTCTGAAGAAAAGCCGGGCAGCTCTGTTGTTACCTTTTGGTAGCGCTTGGTCTTGGCTGTTGTTACCATAGTGTAACACTAAATCAGGTGCCAGATCATGTTTATCAGAAAAAATTATGCTGATCGCCAGCATTATTGATCTGAGTAACCGTTCTGAAAAACAGAGATAAGCAGGTGGGAGAAGGACTGCTCGCCACCTGGTACAAGGGCGTCAGTATGTGGAATGTATATTGCAATAATATCTAAGTGATTTTGCGGGAAGCAGATCTCGGGAGGCGGAATCCAGACGATGCGGCGGGGAGGTCCGTCCGGTTCGTCCCTGGGGCAATATCTTTCTATTTCGGTAACATGTCGCCGGCATGTCGTACCCTTCCGCCTGCGGGGATATGTTCGCCGATGGCGTCCTTCCGGCAAAGCCACCGAATCACAACCTGGAACGATTGATCGTATTGTCATTACCTGTGCCACTTATCGGGGCGGAAAGGCTGGCAATTCACATAAGAAACAGAGTGGGGCTTGCGAGACGGCAGGGATTCCTGCGTGCCGGTGACCTGTCTGTGCGGTGATTGCCAGAAGTTATAACTATATCGTTAAAGGAGGGGTTGATGACTGATTCGATCGCAGTACTAGGTATGGTGAAGGTGGTGTATACCCTATACACCCTGGCCATCATGTCGCTTTTTGCCTGGTTCGGCTACAGCCTGACAGCGGAAAGCAGGCCAAAGAAGATTATCAGAATTCCGTTTTACCTGTATATTGCCCTGCTCGTCCTGATCGGGGTATCCATTCATATCCTGACCTTCAACAAGATTCCCTGGGTGGAGATGGACCTGAAACGGGCAGAGGTGACTCCAGACAGGACCGTCCAGATCGTCATCGAGGATCACAAGTTTATCCTGCCGGGTGACAAGGTGACCATCAACTGTAACGAGAAGGTACTCTTTTCTGTTGACTCAAAGGATCTGACCTATGGTTTCGGCCTGTTCAGGCCGGACAACTCCCTGGTCTTCCAGATGCAGGTTGTTCCAGGCAGCAAAAATGATCTGCTGTGGCAGTTTGGCAAAAACGGCACGTACACCATCAGGTCGACGGAGTATTCCGGGCCCGACGGAGTTCCGCCACTGAAGGATGCCGTTGAAGTCCAAGGATGCGAGTAAGGCAGACATTGTGTACTGAAATAACTTGATAAGGAGAAAGCAGATGAGTTTCTTTAAGACGTTGATAGTTGGAGAGCAGGGAGCCTTCAGGCCTGAGACTCTGACACCCCTGCAGAAGGTCACTCTCAGGACCGTGGTCATCGGGCTGCTGTGGTATGGAGTGGCGGCCATCGAGGGCATGATGATGCGCACCCATCATGTTGACCAGACCATCCTGCCTCTGGACAACGCCCACTTTTTTTCGATCATGACCGCCCATCCCATAGTGGCCATCTTTGGTTCGACATACATGGTGGTCTTCGGAGCCTTTATCTTTCTGGTTCCATTCCTCATGAAAAAACCTGTCTACAGTATCAAGCTGGCCAACATAACGTGGATACTGATCGCCGTGGGCACACTCTGCTCCTGGACGGCCTGTTTCCTCTACAAGTATGCTCCGCTCTATACGTTGTACTGGCCGTTGCCGGTGGATATGAAACAGTTCGCACCCTTTGGCGGCTTCCTCTTCATCCTGGGGGTTGCGCTGATCATGGTCGGCACCCTCTGTTTTATCTTCAATATCTATGCCACTGTCTTTTACACCGAACCTGGCCATGAAAAACGGCCGGTCAAGCCGCTGCTGATTTCCGGCTTCGGCATCGATGGCCTGCTGAATCTCATCAACAAGGTCAGGGGACGGGAGCCCTATGCCAAGGAGCCCGCCGTTTCCCTGCCCGTGGTTGCCATTTTCCGCGGTACCGTGGACACCTTCCTCGATGCCCTGGTGATCCTCAGCTGCGGGGTCCTGATCCTGGTCTACATCATTTTCCATATGGCCGGCTCTCCTCTGGACCCGACAGCGATCAATGCCCTGTATTACAAGAACTGGTTCTGGTGGGGCCTCGACCTGATCGCCGACGGCCTGGTTCTCATCTATGTTGCCGGCGCCTGGTACCTGCTGGCCATGCTGATCACTGGCAAGGACCTGTTCATGCAGAACGTGGCCAGGGCAGCCCTGCTCATCGAGCTGATCGTCTCCTGGGCGGTCTGGTCGCATCATCTCCTTTCCGATCAGGGCCAGCCCAACATGATGAAGATAACCTCCGGCGAGATGGTCACGGCCTTTGAGCTGGTCACCCAGGGTATCGCTGTCTTTATCACCCTGATGACCCTCTGGCGGGCCAGGCCGCTGAAGTGGACCAATGAGCTCAAGTTTCTCCTGGGCGGTATGCTGGGGTTCGCCCTGGCCGTTCCGGCAGGCATCATGCAGGCCGACCTGGGACTGAACAGGGTGTTGCACAACACGCAGTGGATCATCGGGCCGCACGTTCATGTGGCTGTATTGGTCGGCCTGACCATGACACTCTACTCGGCGGTCTACATTCTCTTCCCCATTCTCACCAACGGCGGCAAGCTGTTCAGCCAGAAGATGGCCAATTTCCATTTCTGGGCCCATCTGGTCGGCGGGATCGGCATGGGCGCCTTCATGGGTATGGCCGGTGTGAACGGCATGCTCAGGAGAACACTGTACTATAACGGTGAATTCAATACATACATGATTCTGGCGGCCATCTGCGGGGCGCTTCTGCTCCTCTCCTGGGTCGTCTTCATCGTCAACATCGTCCTGAGTGTCGGTCTCAGGGGGCTCATCGGTATCTACCTGCCGGCAAAGGTCAAGGGTAATCACGCCCTTCCGGAAGGTTGATCTCTCGGTATGGTGGGGCGGGCGGGCCGTTACGGCCTGCCCGTCACCATCATCTCCTGCCGGAATAATGGAAGAAAACAGCTCCCGCCTCGCTGGAGGGGGCGATGACCCATGCATGACCTGCTGCAACCGGTTGTTTCCGGAAAAAGACCGTGCTCAATCTGAAAAAGGCATCCAGCCGGATCAGAAATGACGGCCTCTATGCCACCATCTATGATGAAATGGTGGCTGAGGCTGGGAAAGAGGAACTCTCCGAGAAGGAGATCCTGGAGATCCTGCTCCACAGTCCGGAAGCTGAACGCTACCTGGAAAAGTACCGGCAATTCAACCGGGAAAGCGATATCTCAAACATTCAGCTGAAGACGTTGCCTCTCTCGGAGGGGGAAGATCCGGATTGCCACCGGATCAAAGAGATGATCAACCGCAACGGAGACCGACTCAGGGCCCTGGAGAAGTATGGTGCCAGGGCCAAGGACAGCGCCTATTCCATCTGGATCGGCAGCCTGGCCGTGTTCGTCATTTTCATGATCCACAATTACTTCGGCCTGTTCACCAACGTCTACGACAGCTATCCCCTGGTCATCTTCGGGGCCTACCTCATGGTCATCATCGTGGCCTTCCGGCTTTATTTCAGGACGATGAAAAACCATGAGGAGAAACACCGCGTCTATGCTTCCATCTATTCCGAGACCCGCCACCTCATCAGGGAGGGGCTGAAACGAGGATGCTTTGGAGAAGATGACCTCTACCTCTGATCCCCACCGGACCAGGCCTGGAAAGAAGCAAGGCTGAAGAGGACTTCAGCCCCTGCTCGCTTGCTAGGCGGCCTGTTTGGTGCTGCAGGCTATGGATTTCGGTTCCTGCTTCAGGGCAGTCATCACCGTGGACAGTTCGATGAGGACACCGAGCCCTTCCTGGACCTCCGGACGTTTCAGGGCCGCCATCATCCCGAAGATGCCGCGAACCGGTTCCACCTGGCTGAAATCCTTTTCCTGCATCTTGGCGCCGATCCGTTCCGTGACACCAACGACCTGCTCGAAGGCATCGAACACTCCTCGCTGTTTCAGACACTCCAGTCGTTCCACCAGATCGTTGAAGGCCAGCTTGGTCAGGGAAGAGGCGTCTTTTTTCATCTCCATGACAGAACCGAGCATCTTCATCGCCTCGGCCAGGTTGCCCATGTTGACGATGAACTGTTTGAGCAGTTCCTGGAGGCTTTCACCGTCAAAGCCCTGCAGTGTGGTCTGCAGCTGGTTGATCAGCTCGGTGAACAGGTCCTTGGAATAGGGCTCGAAATCCTGCTTGAACTCCATGAGCCTGTTGAGAAATTTCAGGGCCTCGGTCAGGTTCCTGCTCGAGGCCAGGAGTTGGCCGAGCATGTCGCCCACATCCTCCAGGTCCACCTTCTTGTCCAGGCCGCTGAGCTTGGAGATGGATTCGATGACCATGCTGTTGATCAGCGGCTCCAGGTCCTGTTTCAGCTCGATATACGGCCTGATTGCCTTTTTTGCCTGGCGGACCTCTTCGGTCAGCTCGTCCAGGCGGGCAAGTATTTTCTCTTCGTTGGTCATACGCTTTCCCCTCCCTTAATCCTGAACCTTTCCTGCCAGGGACATCTGGGCCTCGAGCGGCAGCTCCTCACCGGTGACCAGCTTGTTCCAGTAGACCCACTTGAACATCATCTTGCCCCAGTGGTTGGCCTTGGATTCGCCCAGGAGAGAGAAGGGCCCCAGGCCAGGGAGAGGAAATTTGCCCGGCAGCGGTTCGTACTCGTAGTTGAAGTCGATGAGGGCTGCCTTGTCGAAACCGGTCTCGATGAAGCAGTTGGCATGACCGTCATAGTCCTCCCGGATCGGCTCGCCGTGGATCTCCCGCATGAAATTCTCCACCATGACCTCGGCCGAGAAATGGGCAACAGAACCGGCCTTGGAAGTGGGCAGGGTGGTGGTATCCCCGAGAACATACATGTTTTCGAACTGCTCGGCCTTAAGCGTGTGGTTGTTTGTCTTCACATAACCGATTTCATCCATGGCCACTTTGGACTTGACCAGGAAGCGGGCACCCACATTGGGCGGAATGGAAACCAGGAGATCGAATTCGATCTCTTCGCCACTGGCGGAGATGATCTTCTTGTCGGTGCAATCAACCTCGGCAAGGTCGTAGCTTGCCGTCACGCCAATGTTCTTGGCGTTGATCAGCTGGGTGAAAAAGGCGGATGCCTTGGGCTTGGTGAAGGCGCCGGGCAGCGGAGTGACCAGTCGGATGTCCACCTGGTCCCGAAGACCGCGTTCGGTGAAATACCAGTCAGCCAGGTAGACGAATTCCAGCGGGGCGACAGGGCATTTGAATGGAAACTCGGCAATGTTGAGGACCAGCTTGCCCTGACGGAAGGAGCGGAGGGCCTTCTCCAGGTTGATGGCGCCTTCCAGGGTGTAGAAGTCAAAGACACACTTCTGCCAGCCGTCCATCATGCCGGGAATTTCTTCCGGAGCCAGCGAAACACCCGTGCAGATGATGATCTTGTCATAGTCATACGTGCCTGCAGTGGTCTCCACCTGTTGTTTGTCCGTGTCGACGCCGATGATCTCGTCGATGACAAAGTTGATGCCTTTGTTGATGAATTCACTGCGGCTGCGGACAATCTCTTCCGGCTTGTAGATACCGAAAGGAATGAAGAGCAGTCCCGGCTGATACACATGCCGGTCATCCTTGTCAATGATGGTGATGGACCATTCGTCGGGGCGGAGCCGTTTGCGTAACTTGTTGGCGACCATGGTTCCAGCACAGCCTGCACCGAGTATTACCAGCTTTTTCACATCAAACCTCCTTCAAGAAAAAAATAATTTATTGCCGACCAGTCCTTCCGGTCGACTTCAGCGATTACCATCCAGGCCAATCGCGTTCTGCCTGACTTGTGTCGCGGTTCTTCTCCGACCAATGGTTGCCTCTGGGTTACCGTTGCCTGTTGTGTACCACAAAGTGACTATATGGTCAATAGAATTATAACTACTATGTGGTATATTTTTTATTAGTGACACCTTGTGGTATGCAATAATTACCTGTTACCAAAGCATTATTCGAAAGAATTTTTTTGCTGATTTTGTGGTACCCAGGAAAGAAGAAAGCGTGATAGCAGCCGGAACGGTCCGGGAGACGGAAAAACAATACCGAAAGGAGGGTGAAGGGCCCAGGAACGGAGGAGTGAGAGTCGGACCTGCCGTACGGTTGCAGCATACCGGCCGCACCGCATCCGGCATGCTGCTGAAGGGGATTATTCGTGTAGTCGGAGTCGTCTGCGCAGCTCGTCTATTTCATCGAGCAGGTCGAGGACCAGGGCGCAGCCAGGCAGATTGACGCGCAGGTCGCGCTGCAGCCTGAGGGCCGTCTGCACCCGGCGAATTTCACAGAGACTGAATCGCCAGGAAAGTGGGGAAGTACCCCGCGGGATGATCAGCCCCTCGTCGATCATGTCATGAATATGTTCGGCGGTCACACCGCAGAGACGGCAGAGCTCTGCCAGCGAGCAGAGCGTCTCTTCGTCCAGCACGGTTCCCTGGAAGGTAGTTTGTTCCTTGGTCATGTCGTCATACCCCCAATTCCTGCCGAGGGTTTATCGGCATCAGTCTGGCCATTTCCTGATAAAGTTTTTTCTGTTCTTCGGTTGTTGCCTCCGGTACCACGATGCGCAGGGTGACGTACTGATCCCCGGTCCTGCTTGCACTGCAGAGGCCCCGTCCCTTGAGGCGTAACTTTCGGCCTCCCTGGGAACCGGGCGGAATCTTCAGCTGGACCTTGCCGCCCAGCGTGGGCACCGTGACCGTGGCGCCCAGGGCGGCCTCCCAGGGTGTGATGGGCAGGGTCAGGTGAATGTCCCGCTTGTCCGCCTTGAACAGGGGATCATCGGCAAAGGCGATCTCTAGGTACAGGTCACCGGGCGGCGCTCCGCCCGTTCCCGGCATGCCCTGCCCTTCCAGCCGGATACGCTGGCCTTCGGTGATACCCTTGGGAATGGTGACGTGCAGGGTATGGGGTTTCATGGTCACCCGTCCCTGTTCGTCGAGGACCGGCTTGTTCAGGGTAATAGTCTGCCTGGTTCCATGGTAGGCGTCCTGCAACCGGATAAGGATCTTGGCATGTTGATCCTCGCCTTTCATTTGGTACCTAGTGCGGAATCCCGATTCTCTGCCGGAAAAGTGGCTCCGGCCGAAGAGCTCCTCGAAAAAGTCACTGTATCCCTCTCCGGTGCCGCCGGTGTAACCGGCACCGCTGAACTCGAAACCGGCGTCCCAGTTCGGTGGCGGCTCGAAGTCCTGGCCGTTTTGCCAGTTGCTGCCAAAACGGTCATAGGCGGCTCGTTTCTCGGGATCTTTGAGGACCTCGTAAGCCTCGCCGAGATCCTTGAATTTTTTGTCCGCATCTGGTTCTTTACTGACGTCCGGGTGATATTTCCTGGCCAGACGCCGGTATGCCTGTTTTATTTCATCCTGGGTCGCGTCCCGGGAGACCCCCAGTATTTCGTAATAGTCTTTATATTGCATGGTCCGGTGTTTTGTTGCTGGTAAAATAGGGATTATGTCATACAGTAAGAACAGCGCCGGGAAAAGCAAAGACAAAAAAAAGAGACGTGTCATTATTCTGACCGGCTTCAGGGCCACAGGAAAGACCGTTGTCGGCCGGGAGCTGGCCGAACTGCTGGGGTTTGATTTTTTGGATACCGATGAGGAACTGAGCAGGAGATTCGGGACCAGGATCGCCGATTTCGTGGCCAGCCAGGGATGGGCCGGGTTCCGGCGCGAGGAGGAACTCCTGCTCTCAGGCCTCTGCGACAGAAAGAGTCTGGTCCTGGCAACCGGAGGGGGCTGTATCCTCCACCGGGAGGTGTGGCGGCGCCTGCGCGACAATGGTATCGTAGTTTGGTTGCAGGCGACCAGGGAAACGATCCTGCACCGGCTGCAGGCAGACGACAGGACCGGTGCGCAGCGGCCCTCGCTCACCGGTGCCGCGCTCCAGGAAGAGGTGGACGCCCTGCTGGCCGAGCGGATCCCCCTCTACCGGGCCGGATCGGATTTCCAGGTACGGGTGGAGGGACACTCCCCCCGGGCCCTTGGACGGATCATTCAGAAATTGCTTCAGGAATCAGACTAGACGCTATACCATAGGTAATGGGGGGCGCATCCCGTCGGGATTCGGGAGGAACAGAAAAGCATCATGCCAGGAAACAGTTTCGGCACCCTCTTCCGGGTGACCACCTGGGGCGAGTCGCATGGCCCGGCCATCGGGGTCGTGATAGACGGTTGTCCACCAGGAATAGAGTTGACAGCAGACCATATTCAGAACGACATGGATCGTCGTCGGCCAGGCCGGGGAGGGGCAACCTCTCCTCGCAAGGAGCCGGACCGGGTGGAGATCCTCTCCGGAGTCTTCCGTCCCAGCGGCTGTGACCACGAGCTGACCACCGGAACCCCGATCTCGCTGCTGATCCGGAACCGCGATGCCCGCTCGTCCTCCTATGCCCACCTCGAACATGTCTTCCGGCCCGGGCATGGCGATATCACCTATCAGGCAAAGTACGGCATCCGCGATCACCGGGGCGGCGGCCGGGCCTCGGCCAGGGAGACCGCGGCCAGGGTGGCGGCCGGAGCCGTGGCCCGTCGGTTCCTGGCGGCCCATTCCATGGCAGTGACCGCCTATACCGTGGCCCTGGGCGGCATCGAGACGGACAGGCGAGATATGCAGGCCATTCACGAAAACCGGCTTTTCTGCCCGGATAACGAGGCTGCCCGCCGTATGGAAGAGCGGATTGCCGAGGTCCGCAGTCAGGGTGATACCCTGGGCGGGATCGTGGAGATCCGGGCGGTCTGTCCTCCGGGATTGGGTGAACCGGTCTTTGACAAACTCGACGCCGAGCTTGCCCGGGCCCTGATGTCCATCGGCGCAGTCAAGGGTGTGGAGATCGGCTCCGGATTCCGGGCCGCTGCCATGCTGGGGTCCGAGAACAACGATCCCATCTCCTCGGAAGGCTTCCTCGGCAACAATGCCGGCGGTATCCTGGCCGGGATCTCCAACGGCGAGCATCTCGTGGTCAGGGTGGCGGTCAAGCCCATTCCGTCCATCCACAAGGAGCAGCAGACCGTCACCCTGGACAATGAACCGACAACCATCATGGTTGGTGGACGGCACGACATATCGGCGATTCCCAGGATCGTGCCCGTCTGCGAGGCCATGGTCTGCCTGACCCTGGCCGACCACCTGCTTCGCCAGCTGGCCCTCTCCAGCGGCAAGCCCCGGAACCAGGGAGTATGACGTGAACAAGGAGCAGCAGATCAGATCCATCTGGATGGTCAGCCGGGAGTACGAGGGGCTGGCAGGTGCGGGCGGGGTGAAGGATGTGTGCCGGCAGCTGGCCGAGGCCCTGGTCAGACATGCCGGATGCTCGGTCCGGGTCATCCTGCCCAGGTACGGCTTCCTCGATGCCGAAGGGTTGGGGTTCACCCTGCTCCATCTGCCGCACAGACAGGGCGATGCGGTCTGTCCGGACAGGTTTTACGATGTCTTCAGCGTGGACATGAATTACCGCCTCGAGGAGCGCAGGGAGGTGGTGTCCATCTGGGAAAAGGATATCGGCGGAGTCAGGGTCTACCTGGTGGAGGCGGAGCGGTTTGCCGAGAAACTGGGGGTATATACCTACACGGCGGCAGAAGAGGAGAAAAAGGTCTGGCAGAAGAAAGGCAGCGGTCATTTCGACTACTTCGCCATGAATATCCTGCTGCAGAAGGCCGCTCTGGACCTGATGATACTCCTGGACGAGCAGCCGGACGTGATCCACTGTCACGACGGCCATGCCGCCACCCTGCCGGCCATCATGCGCGAGGGATGTGGCTATCGTCACTATTTCCGGCACAGTGGCGCCGTGGTCACCATTCACAACGCCGGCATGGGGTATCACCAGGAGGTCGACGACCTGGAATTTGCCCGGGCCATCACCGGCCTGCCATGGCATGTGATCGGCTCCAGCCGGCTGGGGACGAGCTTTGACCCTTTTCTGGCTGCCGCCCCCTACAGTGTCATGAATACGGTGAGTGAAAACTATGCCCGGGAGCTGCAGGAGACCGACGAGGACCAGCGCACGGGCTGGCTTGGCCATAATCTCCTCCAGCGTGGTGTTCGTCTGGCAGGCATCACCAACGGAATCGATCCCAAGATGTTCGATCCGACCGATCCGGACCGGCTCGGGCTGGCTGCTCCATTCGACCCCCTGCGTGGAGATCTCGGCGGCAAGGTGACCTGCAAGAAGGTGGTCCTGGAACGGATCAGCCACGGGGAGCCGTTTGCAGAGGTGGAGCAGCTGGGCACACTGGCAGATGATCCGGACCTGCCCCTGCTGACCTTCATCGGCAGGCTGACAGCACAGAAAGGGGTGGATGTCCTTGTGGAGGGGCTCCACAGCCTGCTGGAGGAAGACAGCCGTTGCCAGGTGCTTCTTCTCGGCTCCGGCGATCCCTTTCTGGAGGAGCAGCTCACCGGTCTTGCCGAAACAGGAAGTGGTGCCGGACGGTTCTGCTTTCTCCGCGGATACGCCCCCAGGCTGGCGACCAGGATCTATGCGGCCGGGGACTTCTTCCTGGTTCCCTCGCTTTACGAACCCTGCGGCCTGACCGATTTTATGGCCCAGCTGCTGGGGAACCTGCCCATTGTCCACCACGTAGGCGGCCTGGTCAAGGTCCTGGATGGCCGGACCGGTTTCGCCTATGCCGAGCATGATCCTCTGGCCCTTCTCAGGGCCATCCAGCGGGCCCTGGATGTGTACCGGACAGATATGGAGAGGATCCGCAAGATGCAGAAAGAGGCCGTGGAGCAGATCCTGGCCAGATATACCTGGAAGCAGGTGATGCGGGAGTACCTGCTCCTGTATCGGCAAAGCCTGGCAAAGGCCTGCCGATAGAAGGAGATCTGCCAGCGATGAACAGAACGGTTTCCGAACAGGGAAAGGCGGCTGACAGGGAGCTGCAGGGCTGGTTCGGCCAGCGGCGGAATTTTTTCGTCCGCCAGCTGCTGGATGATTTTTTCCATATACTGCGTTCATTTCAGCGGTTGTACGGGCAGTATCTTGCCTGCGGGCGCGGCCGGGCACACGGTCCCGATGTCCTGCTTGCCGATCGGAGCGAGAAGATCCGCCATCATATTTGGGATCAACTCAACAGGCTGGTGGGCACGGAACTGGACAAGGGGCCGCTCTGGCTGCTCAAGGACCTCTGCCACCGGCTCTGGCCGGAGAACGAGGAGGAGCAGGATCTTCACGGGTCCCTGATGGACTGGATGGTGGGCTCTATCTTTCACGAGGCCATGAAGCTGAAAGAAAATATCTATCTGCTCAACGCCTATGCACCGGCTGCGGTGCGGATGCGGGGCAGGCGGCCAGACCATTCGTCCCTGGAAGGCAGCTCGCACCCGTGGCTGACCCAGATCGTGGATATCGAGTTGCTCATCCGGCGGACGGCAGCCGATGTCATCCGGCAGATGGAGCAGATCGCCTTTCTTTTCGGACAGACCAACTTTCTCCTCCGGAGCATGCTTCCTTCTTTCCGGGCCAACAGCCTGCTGCTCCGTTTCCTGGTGGAACAGGAGGACCTGGTGGAGGAACTCTGGGGCGAACGGAGCGAGGAACTGTTTGCCGAGATGTTCGATGGCCTGCCAGCCGACGGCTTTTGCCGGGCCGGTCGAAGTTATATGGATTCCAACTGGTATCCCCAGGCTCTGTGCATGTATCGCCGGGCCCTGGAACTGGACAGCGGCTGTGACGAGGCCATTGCCCGGATGGCCCAGTTGAAAACCATTGTCCAGGAGAACCGGGAGTTCCTTGAGGCCGAGTCAAGTCTGGTCGGCCAGTGAAGGCTGACTCTGCCACCAGGCCGGAAAAAACCAGGCCAGGAGGCTGTACCGGGCCGGTCCTTCGACGGGAGAGTCTGTTCGTGTCCATCCCGGTGCGGTTTCAACGAGCTGCAACTCCGAGTGTACCTATACGTTCACAATGCGGTGAATACAACCAAGCAATACAAGGAGAAAAATATGGCTATACGGATCGGAATCAATGGTTTCGGCAGAATAGGAAGAAACATTTTCCGTGCCCTGGACAAGGATCCGGCCTTTGCGGATATCGAGGTCGTCGGTATCAACGACCTGACCGATGTGGCCACCATGGCCCATCTGCTCAAGTATGACTCCATCATGGGCACTTATAGTGGTGAGATAACAAGCAATGACACCGGACTTGTTGTTGACGGTGCCTCTATTCCTGTCACGTCCCACCGGCAGCCGGCAGACATTCCATGGGCGGAATACGGAGCCGAATACGTCCTCGAGTGCACCGGTCTGTTCCGGGATCTGGAGTCGGCCAAATCACACATCGACGGCGGGGCCTCCAAGGTGATCATCTCCGCACCGGCCAAGGGCGACGTCAAAACCATTGTCATGGGGGTCAACGAAGACGAGTATGATCCTACCAGCCATCACGTGGTCTCCAACGCCTCCTGCACCACCAACTGTCTGGCCCCTGTGGCTCGGGTCATTCTGGACAATTTCGGTATCCGGCGAGGCCTCATGACCACGGTCCACGCCTATACCGGAGACCAGCGGCTCCTGGACTTTCCCCATTCCGATCTCCGCCGGGCAAGGGCTGCGGCCATGTCCATGATTCCCACCAGAACCGGGGCCGCGGCAGCCGTCTCTCTGGTTATTCCAGAATTGAAAAACAAGTTCGATGGACTGGCCGTGCGGGTACCAACGCCGGATGTCTCTCTGGTGGACGTGGTGATCGAGGTGGAGCGGTCCACCACCGTCTCTGAGGTGAACAGTGCCCTGGCCGAGGCGGCCAATCGCTATCTGCGCTACACCGAGGAGCCGCTGGTGTCCATTGATTTTCAGGGTGATCCCCACTCTTCCATCGTGGATGGTCTCTGTACCAGGGTCCTGGGAACCACGGTGAAGATCATGAGCTGGTACGACAACGAGTGGGGATATTCCAACAGGATGCTGGATCTTGTTCTCCATATGGAGGCCAATAAGCCCTTGTAACAGAGAGACGGAACAGGTATTCTGGCGCTGTTTTCCCTGTTCGTCCGGAAGAATCGGCTCCCCGACAGGCCCGGCATTCCATGCCTGGCTGGAAATCCCGTTCTTGCGGACGACTGTTGGTCGTGTTGCGGTCCGGAATTTTTGGGCTGCGGAGTGTTGTACATCCGGGAATGGATTATTACCTGTTCCGCCATGTACAGGTGGAATTTCAAGAACCTGTCACGTTATTGCAAGGAGTATCAAATGAAAAAGAGCTGTTTGATCGCTGCCGCCGCCATCTGGCTGAGTGCGGCTCCTGTCCTGGCATCAGAAATCCACTGGGGATATACCGGTGAGCAAGGACCTGACCACTGGGCCACCCTGGACGAATCCTTTCGGCTCTGTGGAGAGGGCAAGAACCAGTCTCCGGTCGATCTGACCGGGACCATCGAGGCCGAGCTGGACGAGGCGAAGTTCGAGTACATCGGCCTGGCGACCGAGATCGTCAACAATGGCCATACCATCCAGGTGAACTATGCCGCAGGTTCCCGGTTCACCCTGGCCGGGCATACCTATTACCTGAAGCAGTTCCATTTCCACGCTCCCAGCGAGAATCTGATCGACGGCAAGAGCTTTCCCATGGAAGGTCACTTCGTTCATGCGGACATGCATGGCAATCTGGCCGTTATTGCAGTAATGTATACTGTTGGAGAGGAAAATGGCGCCATGAAGAAACTCTGGAGGCAGATGCCTGCCGAGGCCGGTACGACGGTGGCCATGGCGTCCCGGGTCAAGGCGGAGGAGTTGATGCCCGAATCACGGGACTATTACCGGTTCAACGGTTCCCTGACCACGCCGCCCTGTTCCGAGGGAGTGCTCTGGCTGGTGATGAAAAACCCGGTGACCATTTCCGAGGAGCAGCTCAACCGGTTCACCGAGGTAATGCACCATCCGAACAACCGGCCGGTGCAGCCGCTCAATGCCCGGGCTGTTCTCAGGTAACGTTCGGTCGCCAGTCATCGTTCTCAGCCCTTTGCCAGAGGCTTCGCCTTTGTCAGAGGGCTTTTCTGTCCAGGAGCCTGAAGGAAAGGTACCATGAGTGTTTCGCCATCCATTGCCATCCAGTCCGATGCTCTGCGGGCCAACCTGCAGGAGACCGCCGGCGAGGTGATCATCGATCCCCGCTACCAGCCATTGCGGGATATCGTCAGTCGTTACCAGGGGTTGACCGGTAAGCTGGATCATCTGCTCTACGAGATCAGCCATCCGTACCGGAACTGGCAGATGATCATTCCTGAACTGCGCAGTTTTGTCCTGAAAAATCTGCAGCACTACCGGCGCCACGAGCAGGGTCCGGCGGCCTTTGCCCTCTTCACCTCCATCTTTTTCCAGGCCCTGGAGGATTCGCGCAAGAACGGCAAGGTGGTTGCCATGATCATGGAGGCCATGCTGGCTTTCACCGACAAGCTGGTCGCTTCCATGGACCTGGAATGCCTCTTGCGTTACGAAAAGGAACTCAACAGGTTTTTCAGTCGGCTGCGAGAGCTGGACGAGATCGGCCATCAGGTGATGATGTATATGGTCCAGGGGCATCATCCCATGAAAAAGATCGCCCTCCAGCTCATCCGTTTCGGCCGGGAAAATCCGGATATCGGTTATGACTACACGGCCATCGCCCACCTGATGCAGAAGATCCTCACTCTCAACTACGAATACTGGTTGAGCGAGGAGGATCCACTGCCCTGGTTCGAGGAACAGTGCGGCGAATTTTGCCGGGACTGGCAGGCCGGTCCCCTGCTGGAAGCCATCTCGCACGACCGGATCAGGAGCCACCTGCAGACCCTGCGGGAGATCGATATCGAAGCCGACCCGTTCCAGGGGTTGACCAGGATTCTCGAGCTGCCGGCCCACATGGATATCGTCCGGCTGTACCGGCAGATCCCCTCCAGGCTGGCTGCCGATTCCAGCGGTGGAGACAGTGCCTTTGTGGAGAACCGCAAGCTGATCTTCCTCTTCCGGATCATGGATACCTCCGGGCTCTATCTCATCCACGAGGAGAGTCTGCGGGAGATCAACCGTTCCCTGGTACAGCTCATCCGCAAGCAATCCTTCGAGGAGATCGAGCGGTTTTTCGTCACCACCTTCCAGCTTCTCAAGGTCAATGTCCGCAAGTATCCACACACCTCCCTGCAGTGTATCCAGGTGATCGGCGGTGAGGTCTTCAAGCGGGGCAACTCCCGCCTGGTGGAGGCCTTCCTCTGGGAGGCGGTCCGTTTCGGCTTCCAATACGCCAATGTCATGGGGGTGGACGAAGACTGGCAGCCCATTACCAATCCGGCCCATCTGGCCAACATCCGGGTGTGGCTGAGCCTGATCATGCAGGAGCCCAAGTGGTGTTCCACGCTCTTTTCCGCCCTGATCATCAACATCAAGCTGTCCGGGACCTGTGTCAAGGACACGGATCTCTTTCAGCGCGACATCACCCAGCTGCTCAACCACCCCATCGCGCCGATCTATAACCTGGCCAAGCAGTTCACCAAGCTGATGCCGGTCTTTTTCAACGAGATCGGGGCAGAGGGTGAGCTGCGGGAGGTATCCACCGAGCTGGACGAGATCCACAAGCGCCAGGATGCCCTGATCCATTTTCTCCGCAAGCAGTCCCACGTCGAGTCCTCCAACCTGATCGTGGATTTCATCAAGGCGATCTTCGGATTCTGGCTGACCCTGGACAAGACATTGCTGCAGCCCTTCCTTCCGGAGGAGGTGCTCCAGCAGGTCGCCACCGAGGGACCGTTTGTGGACGAACAGCATCGGCTGGCCCGGCGCATCCAGGAGGAGCTGCAGTTCTACAGCATGCAGGACCTGCTCCGCTGGCCGGAACAGGAGCGGCAGGAATACCTGGCCCGGCAGGAAGATATCTCGCTCACCGAGCGGACCCGGTTCGACCTGCTGGTCAAGATGTTTCTCCTCCTGCACCACAAGTACAACCTGGGCATGCAGGAGCTGCGCAACCAGCTCCAGGTGGCCATCAAGACCGGTTTCCCGGAGATGGAGGAGCTGCTGGAGATCCTGGACAGCGGCACCACCTATCAGTGCCTGGACGGCCTGCTCACCCACCTGGAACAGCTCAAGCGGATCATCCTCAGCGAGGAGCGGTTCGAGCCCAAGGAGGAGATCTATTACAAGCGGCATATCGCCGTGGACATTCCCTCGGTCTACGGCCGGTACAGCGAGCGCAAGTTCGATGCCCTGGGACTGAGTTTCCGCCTGGAAAACCTGGCCAATATCTATCTGGAGAAGCTGTCCCAGTCCATCAACCTTTCCTTCATCACCCAGGCCACCTTCATCCGGGTTGTCAAGTGCCTCCGCTTTTACCTGCGGGCCCTGCGCATAGACGGCATCACCTCCCGCCGGCTGGAAACCTATGCCAGCCTGCTTTCCTCCTCCATCGCCATCAAGCGGTTTTCCTATACCCAGCACCTGGATATCTTCCGCGGTCTTTCCGAGGGGGTCAAGGATGTCATCTATGCCTACTACACCAATGTCCATGAGAACAACCTCTCCATCATCATTCCCCAGATCGGCAAGGAGAACCTGCTTACCCGCTACCGTCCCCTCTGGGACGATTCTGACCTCCCCTCGACCATTCACCGGCTTTCCGAGTCCTTTTTCCGGGACCTGATCGCCTCGACCTTCGGACTTCAGCACCTGGACAACTTCATCACCCGGATCATCCAGACCCTGGAGGCACAGAAGGATATCCTGGACGAGCAGACCCTGGATCTGCTCATGACCTACAATCCGGAGAAGACCATCAGCTCCCTGTACAACGAAAACCTGCGGACCCACAACCTCATCCACCTGGGGAACAAGGGCTTCAACCTGATGGTCCTGGCCGGGGACGGCAAACCGGTGCCCCCGGCCTTCATCATCACCACCGAGATCTTTCGCTGCTGGCAGGCGGTCAAGGGGTTCAACCGGGCCAGGGACGAGTTCATGCAGAGGGTGCGGAGCGCCATCACCAGTATCGAGGAGCTGACCGACATGCAGTTCGGCTCTCCGGACCGCCCCCTGCTCCTCTCGGTGCGTAGCGGCTCGGCCATCTCCATGCCCGGCATGATGAGCACTATCCACAATGTCGGCCTGAACGAAGACCTGGTGGAGGAGTTCGTGGATCTCCATCCGGACCAGGAGTACTTTGTCTGGGACAACTACCGTCGTTTCCTGCAGTCATGGGCCATGGCCAGCGGCATGGTCAGGGAGGAGTTCCAGGAGCTGATGAACGAGCACAAGCAACTCTACGCCGTGCGACTGAAGCGGGAGTTCTCTCCGGCCCAGATGCGGGAACTGGCCCTCAAGTACCAGCGGGCCGTGCGCCGGCGTGGATTCGGAGCGCCCGAAGATCCCTGGTTGCAGCTCATCGGTGCCGTGGAGATGGTGCTCAACTCGTGGAATACGCAGAAGGCCAGAGAATATCGCCACCTGATGGATGTCTCGGACGACTGGGGCACGGCGGTGATCGTCCAGGCCATGGTCTACGGCAACAAGGGGCCGCAGGCGGGAAGTGGAGTGTTGTTCACCGCCCACCCGTACCGCAAGGTGCGGCGGGTAGCCCTGTGGGGCGACTATGCGCCCGGTGACCAGGGAGAGGATATCGTCTCCGGCCTGGTCACCAGCTATCCCATCTCGGTGGAGCAGGCAGAGCTGGATGGCCGTTCAGTGGAAAACTCCCTGGAGGTCCGCTTTCCTGACATCTATGAACGGCTTCTTTCCATCAGCCGCGACCTGGTCTATACCAAGGAGTGGAACCCCCAGGAGATCGAGTTCACCTTCGAGAGTCCGGATCCGGAGCACCTCTACATCCTCCAGACCCGTGACATGATCACCATCAAGAAAAAGGAAGTACTCTATGTGTTCACCGAGCCGGAGGTGATCCAGGAGAACATCCTGGGCAAGGGGATCGGTGTTGCCGGCTCGGCCCTGTCCGGCCGGGCGGTGTTCAGCGAGGAGAATATCCGCAGACTGCGCCGGGAGGACCCGGATGTCCGCCTCATCCTCATCCGACAGGATACCGTGCCCGAGGACATCAGGGAGATTTCCCTGGCCGACGGACTGCTGACCTCGCGCGGCGGTCAGACCTCCCATGCCTCGGTGGTGGCCACCCGGCTGGAGAAGACCTGCGTGGTCGGCTGCCGCGATCTCCAGGTCTTCGAAACCAGGGAATATGCCCGGATAAACGGCGAGCAGATCAACTTCGGCGATCCCATCTCCATCGATGGCCGCAACGGCCTCCTGATCCGCGGCATCCATCCCATCCAGGAAGAGGTCCACATCCTGCCCCTGTAATGAAGCTCTTCATGCTGTCCTGAACAGAAAGGCTTCAATGCGCAGGTGGAAATCAGAAAAAGTAACGTATGCGTAGTTCAACCTTGCTGTCGTTTTGCTTTTCTCCGAATTCTGAGTACGAGCTTCCTGCCAGAAAACTGCAGCGCAGACGCAGCTCCCAGTCGGTAAAACCAGTGTAGATCAGTTCAGGCGTGAGGGAAAAACTTCTGTCTCCCAGGTTGACGATGGCTGTCACGGCCGGGGTGAAATACAGGATATCAAACGGTTCCTTTTGGCTGATACGCATGTAGAGATAGTCTCGTCCCGGTTGGGGAACGGCATATCCCTTCAGGCTCATATCGATGGCCTGGGAGAGCAATGTCTCTGCAGCGTCCTCACTGTAAGTCTCACTGGCTTCATGGATGAAACGGAAAAAATTTTCCAGTTCTGGATCGGTATATCCGTTGCCATTGTGATAATATTCGCCAATGGTGGTGATATCATGCCTCGAGAGATACCGGATCCCCAGTAGCCAGGACAGGGTGTCATCCAGGACAGGGACGATCTCTCCATCTTCCCTCAGAACCTGTCTCCTCTGGTTCCGGATCCAGGCAACTTCACCATGGATTTCAAGGTTTGATGCCAGGTTAGTCGAAAAGTCCATCCCATATGAAGTCGGCCTTGCTCCTCCGGTCAGTAGCAGCAGGTCGATGTCGGTGTTCATGAAAAGGAAATAGAGCCTGGTGGCCAATTCCAGATTGTCTCTTTCTCCGAATTCGTCGTTGAGATGGTTGTATACAGGCAGCAGGACCATGCTCAGACTTGCCGTCTGCAGGTTGCCACTGAAACTCCTGACGATATCGGCTTCTGCCGTGATGTAACCTTCCAGCGGTTCGTCCGGGTTGTTCGGGTCCTTGCGCCGATTGATGAATCCAACCGGGTTCCAGGCATACCCTTTGCCCCATCTGTAGGATTTCTTGCCCAGACTCAGGTGGCTGTTGGCGGGAACATGCCATGTTGCGTAGGCAGTCATCACGTCAGCCGTGTCATACCAGCCATCCAGCCCTGCCAGACCGCTGGCTTGCAGCCGCCACAAAAAACCGGAACGCTCCCTGTCATAGCTGCCCTCCAGCTGCAGAGTGGTCTGCAGGAGATCAAGACTACTGTCCGATTCCCCAGCCCGGTTGATGAAACTGAAGGCCGCATCCTGGTCAATGTCCAGGTGGCTGGCCAGAAGTTCCAGGTGACCGCCCCAGGATACAGGATCTTTTTCTATCTCCTCCAGGCTGAAGCTGAATTCGTCTCCGGCCACGGTCACGCCAGGCAGAAAGAAAACAGCCAGTATGGTAAGAAGATACCTGGCAGGACTACTTGCGCAATGCATCGACTCTGGACATGAAATCAAGGGTAAAGACTTCGTCTGCCAACTCTCTCTTTCTCATTTTTGCGAAGAGCATGACAGAACGGTACCCTTTGTGTAACGGGCTGTCAGTTTCCAACATGGAAGGTCGGACAAGCCCATCACCGAAATCCTTGATCCGGGAGTAATGGAGTGTCTTGATGAGCATACCGCTGGAAGTGTAACATTCGATCCGGATGGGCTGAATGGTCTTCTTGTCAACCAGCATGACCAGTCTGTCATAGGCGACAGAATTGGATTTCGCTTGCAGTTCCAGCTTGTACTGTTTTCCCAGGTCCTCTGCCTTCCGTACATTGTATTCCAGGCTGTAGTCAAGTCGTAGTATATCAGAATTGTTAAATATTCCGCCGACAACGGATTGCAGGCTAGTAATCCGGATCGGTTTGCCGATATTGGGAATGTACAGCCACATGTTGTCACCAATACGCAGGGTTGACCGGCCCTTTTCACTGGCCGGAGCAAGAAACAGGGCGAGCATTTTGTCTCTGCCCTTTTTCACGGTATACAGGACAAACTCCTTTTTGCTGCCATCGGGTTCGATGTTGATCAGTTTTCGATACATCTCATAGGATGGTGGCTGCATGTTGGCATCCACCTGCCGAAGCAGGGTGTTTCCATCGAATGCCTGGACCGGCAGGGCAAGATACAATTCTGCAATCAGAACATGGAACAGTAACAACAGGGTCTGTACGTGGCGCATTGAGCATTCCTCCTCAGATATAGGATCAGACATGTCGCAGGGCGGTGATGGGATCCATGCGGGCTGCCTTCCAGGCAGGTTGCAGACTGCCGAGCACGGCAATGGCTATAACGATGATCACCACCAGAAAAATATCGCCGGTACCAATGGTTGGAGAGAGAAGTAATCCTTTCTGTCTTCCGAAATCGAAACTGATTCCACTGACATTCATTGCAGCAACGGCGACGAGGCTAAGGATTACGCCAATCAGGGTGCCGAAGATGCCAAGGAGCAACCCTTCGGTGAGAAACAGCGCCATGATCTTTCCGGGCCGGGTCCCTATGGCGGCAATTGTTCCAATCTCATTGATCCGCTCGTAAACTGACATGATCATCACGTTCATGATGCTGATCAGAACGATGGCTACCAGCATCACCTTGATGAACAGAGTCATGAGATCTATCATGCTGGCAATCTTGGCAAAGGGGGAAAGCTTCGCCCATGTGTGTATTTCATAGACAGGCTTGCCCTTCTTGGTCTTGAAGACGGCCAGACGCTGTTTGAGGGAAGAGAATACGGTTTCCAGTGCGTCCATATCTTTCAGGCGGATCGCGACTTCGCTGATTTCCTTACCCTGTATTCGCAGCAGGGAGCGGGCGTCAGCCAGGTGGATATAGCCGTCCCGCCCTCCGGGCCCGGAGATTCCCTCCAGAATACCACGAACCACGAATGATTGGCCATTGACCGAGCCGTCCTTGTTGGTCGCCACCAGGACAACAGTGTCGCCTATCTTGATGTTCATGCCCCTGGCAATCAGCTCCGGTACGAGAATTTCGCCCTTGTTGAGCAGCCCCTTTTTGTCTCCCTTGAGCAAGCGGTCCTGCAGCATGGGGGCAGTACGGAGTTCTTGTTCGGGATTGACGGCAGTCAGCCGGATATTGGTCGTTTCGCTGAAGTTACTAAACATGGCTCCCAGTTTCAGACGCATGGAATAGGCCTCGATTTGATCGTTTTCCTCCAGGATATTTTTCACCAGAGAGATCTGTTTGCCACGGAGATTGCGATTCAATGGCAGGCTGTCCATTGAGGCCATGTATCCCTTGCGATGAATCTGCAGGTGCCCCATCATGGAATCGGTAATCTGTCCGATCATCATTGCCTTGAATGAGCCGGCAACGGAAACGAAGAGCAGAACCGACACAACGCCGAGCGTGATCAGAATTGAGGTGAGAAAGGTCCGCCGTTTATATCGCCTGAGATTGCGGATGGCGATTTTCAGAATGTTGAACATAATGTTATCCTTTAGTTGATTTTTTCCGACAGGAGCATGCCGTCTTCCAGGTTGAATATGATTTCCGCACTTTTAACCACCTTGGGATCATGGGTGGAAAAGATGAAAGTGGTGGAGAATTCGTCACGCATTTTTTTCATGAGGGTGATGATCCTGTTGGCGGTATCTCTGTCCAGATTGGCTGTTGGTTCATCTGCCAGAACAAGAACAGGATTGGTGACAAGGGCCCTGGCAACCGCTACCCGTTGTTTCTGGCCGCCTGAGATCTGGCTTGGAAATTTGTTTGCCTGATCCTCCATACCTACGGCCTCCAGCATTTTTTCCACCTGTTTCCTGCGCTTTGCCGCTGGCCAGTTTTGGACCATGATCAGCGGGTATTCAATATTTTCATAGACGGTTAGTACCGGGATCAGGTTGAAATCCTGAAAGATGAAGCCGATCTTATCTCCTCTGAATATGGCGGAATCTTTCCGGCTCAGTGAGGTTACATCCTGGCCGGCCACCTCCAGACTGCCGTCACTTGGAGGGTCCAGGCAGCCGATCATGTTGAGCAGTGTGGACTTGCCGCTTCCGGATGGACCGACGAATGAAACAAACGAGGCAGGTTCTATTGTGAAGTCCACCCCACGAACAGCAGGAACAGCGATGTCCCCGACCTGATAGGTTTTGCAGAGGTGTTTGGCAGCGACGATTGGCATGGTATTCCCTCCTTTGGAACTGGCCTGGGCTTGGCTTCAGATAGAATGATCAGGTATTTTATGGGTGACAAGCATGTAATGTGCCAATGCTCATAAAAAAATTTTATTTTG
>Ga0256914_1000457_pt1 | contig 40535 bp, 35 predicted proteins | sample HulkmetaG_FD_191571 | JGI IMG/M metagenome (GOLD analysis project Ga0256914, IMG submission 191571) | Hydrothermal chimney microbial communities from Main Endeavour vent field at the Juan de Fuca Ridge, Pacific Ocean - Hulk | ecosystem: Environmental > Aquatic > Marine > Hydrothermal vents ... | reverse complement strand
AAAGTCTGATACTGCCCGGCCTTGGCAGGCAGGCATAGGGAATCCATTTTTTTATTGTCTCTCTCCATCATGTTAGCTACCTTACCGGACGAGGGCGTATCTCCTACACGACACCTGAAATACAGAAGCAATTGGAAAAGGCCGATGGTGCTTTTTCTCATGATTTTGACCGAAGACAAATGTATCATACCAATTAGTGCCACTGATAAGCCTTGAAAACATGATGAAAAACACCATCTGCCATATAGGTGTCACGTAGTATGCCCCCACACCCAAGCGATCTGTTTGAATATAAAGGCCTCAAAGGCCCATCTACTTAAGAGACATGCCAATCTTTGAACACATCAAATCCTGCAGTGACACGTCTGCCCGCATAGGCAAAGTGCATACACATCATGGTACGTTCAACACCCCTGCCTTCATGCCAGTAGGGACACAGGCCACGGTGAAATCCGTATGTCCTAATGAACTCTCGGAGATGGGGGCAGAGATAATACTTGGCAACACGTATCATCTTTATCTCAGACCAGGGCACCGGCTCATCGAAAAGATGGGCGGCCTGCACAGGTTCATGGCGTGGGACGGTCCCATCCTCACAGACAGCGGGGGTTTTCAGGTCTTCAGCCTGGCCCAGTTCAGAAAGATAGAGGAGGAGGGGGCGATATTCCGCTCCCACATCGACGGCTCCTTGCACAAACTCACGCCAGAACTTGCAGTGGAGATACAGGAATGTCTTGGTTCAGACATCATGATGTGCCTTGACACCTGCATTCCATATCCGGCTGATGAACAGGAGGTGAGGGAGTCCACTGCCCTCACTACGAGATGGGCCAGGAGGTGCCTGAAGGCCAGAAAACGGCAAGAACTCCTGCTCTTTCCCATTGTACAAGGGGGCATGGACAAAAAGCTCAGGGCCCGTCATACAGAAGAGCTGGCAGACATGGGATTTGACGGAATGGCCCTTGGGGGGCTGAGTGTCGGAGAGCCAAAGGAGATGCTCTTCGAGATGATCGAGGTCTCCGTGCCCCTTATCCCAAAACACTACCCGGTGTACGTGATGGGCGTTGGGACCCCGGAAGACCTGGTGAACGGGGTGGCTCGCGGGGTAGATATGTTCGACTGCGTGATGCCTACCAGGAATGCCAGGAATGGTATGCTCTTTACTTCCACGGGCCGGATTGTTATAAAGAATGCCTGCTATGCAGATGATCCGCTTCCTGTTGATCCGAAATGCGACTGCTTCACCTGCAGAAATTTTTCCAGGGCGTATCTCAGGCACCTGTTCATCGCAAGAGAACTGCTATCATACCGCCTGAATACCATACATAACCTGCATTTTTATCTCAACCTGATGAGACAGATCAGAGAGGCCATTGCAGCAGATACCTTCAAGACCTTTATGAAAGAGTTCCTGTCTGCAAGGCAGCAGGAGTGACTAAACATTGAACTGTTGACCGCAAACAATACTATGCACAAAATCAAGGAGGAAACTACAACATGATACCATTAAACTTTCTAATATCCAATGCTTATGCTATGGGGGCACCACCAGGCGGAGGTAGCGGCGGCGGACAGCCTGCGGGAGATCCGCTCATGTCCTTCCTGCCCCTCATCCTCATCTTCGGAATCTTCTACTTCCTGCTCATAAGGCCCCAACAGAAAAAACAGAAACAGCACCAGGAGTTCATAAACAACCTGCAGAGGGGTACAGAGGTAGTAACGAGCGGAGGTATAATTGGCCGCATAACAGGAATTACGGATGATGTCGTCACCCTTGAGGTGGCAGACAAGGTCCGCATCAAGGTAGTGAAGAACCAGATCGCTGGTAAGCCTGCCACAGGGAACAAGGCATCATCCAACTGAGCCACCTGCTGATCTGTTGTATACAGAACATAAAGCAGTGACACTTGGGATATCGTCAGCTATGGGAAACGTACCTGCACCTGTAGCAGTTTACCGCACACATCCCATCTCGACCAATAAGCACAAAAAAAGCCTGCTGTTATGCAGGCTTTTCTTATGATGCTGCAAACTGCAGCAAACAGTCCTTATCAGCCATAGCCGTTAATATGATAGCCATACTGCTCAAACGCCCCGTATAAACGCATCCTGGTATCATCCGGCAGAGAAGAACAGTACTGCTCAACCGCAGCGGTATCCGACTGGCCGGAACATATAAGCGTGCGAAGTTCCTCCTTCTGAAACGTATCCAGGGCAGCACGATCCATAATCTCTTTCAGGTCCCTTGAGCAGAGCGCGTCAGTTATCTTTCCACAGTACTCTCCAAGCCGACACTGCCCCTGCACGCCGCCCCTCTCCTCAGGAGATCCCTTGACCACCACCAAGGCCCTCTTTTCAGCGCATCCCAGAACAGATACAACCAGGACAAAGAGCGCCAACAATGCCATCGAGCCCGATATCCCCTTAGTTCCCTTTTCCATAAACACCTTTTCCTCCTGAATTGAGCGGTCCCAATCATCCAACTGCCTTACACCCAGATAATTCTGAAGCCGCTGCGGAATTCCCAAATTCACCCGATCTGCTGTGTCAGCGTCTTCGCTTACCTGTAGGACACCTGAAGTACCCCAGTACGTCGGCGTATCCACCGCCTTGCAAATCAGGTGAAACTGGGAACCGTTCAATTCAGGTTTCAGACAGATATACGATAATGCCAACAAAAAAACCGCGTGAACCGTTACAAACTTTTCGTTCAGCGCAAAGGGCCATTTATGGATAGAACCAACTATACCGACGCCACAATGGCCGAAAGGTCACCTATCCTCAGAAAGAGCCTGGATATGTGCCACAACAGGGCAAGCCTGTTATCCCTCACATCAGGGACATCTGTCATAACCATCACATTGTCAAAGAAACTGTCCACCTCAGGCTTGATGGAAAGCAGAATTATCAACGCCTGTTCATAGTCTCCCCTTGAAAGCCCCCCCCTGCCATCCGCTGCCCCAAGTATTGGAGCGAGCCTCTCCTTCACGTTGACATAGGCATCGTACAGGGCCTTTTCCTCTTCTTCCTCAAGGAGGGTAGTATTGATGGGCATACCACCGTCATAACCGGACAGGATATTCATGACCCGCTTGAAGGCAGTACTGATGGATTCGAACTCCTCACGCTGTCGAGCGGCACTGAGGGCATAAGCCCTCTCCACACAGTCACGGGGATAATCGAAACCCGCCCTGACAGCCGCCTCGACGACATCTGCATCAAGCCCCCGTGAAGTAAGATCATTTACAAACCTGGTCCTGAAAAACTCCAGTACATCTTTCTGCAAAGAGGCAGAGATGTCTGCAAGCTGCTCAGACAAGATGATAACCGCCTGTTTCACCAGCACGGCGAGAGAGAGGTTCAATCCACTGTCTCCTGTCTCCTCCATGATATGCAGCACTCCAAGGGCAAGCCGGCGAAGGGCATAAGGATCCTGGGTACCTGAAGGCCGGAGTCCAATGGCAAATGTGCTGCATATGGTATCAACCTTGTCGGCAACGCTGACCACAGCCCCTATCATGGAAGCTGGAACTGGGGCACCGGATTTTACAGGCATATAGTGTTCTGCTATTGCCAGGGCTACCTCTTCAGGCTCACCTGACAGCCTGGCATACTCCATCCCCATGATGCCCTGCAGTGTAGGGAACTCACCAACCATCTCTGTCAACAGATCAGCCTTGCAGAGCCAGGCGGCACGTTTTGAAAGGTCTATCTTGTCAGGACAGGCCTCGGCAGCCACATACTCTGCCAAAGCCTGAATCCTCCGCGTCTTGTCAAGCAGGCTGCCAAGCTTCCTGTGAAACACCATGCCAGCGAGATCCGGCACATACTCCTCAAGAGGTCTCTTTATATCCTCCTTATAGAAGAATGCCGCGTCACTCAACCTGGCCCTGAGCACACGCTGATGACCGGTTCTCACAAGCCCCGGATCTGGTGAACGGGTATTGTTGATGGCAACGAAATTGGGCATCAACCTGCCCTCAGCATCCTGCACGGCAAAGTACTTCTGATGCTCCTTCATGCAGGTGATGAGAACGCTCTCAGGAAGATCGAGAAACTCCCTGTCAAACTCTCCGCACACTGCGGACGGAAACTCAGTGAGGTTGGTGTTGAGGTCTACCAGATCGTCGTCTTCAAGCAGCCTTCCTCCTGCGGCTGCAGCGGCGTTCCTGGCATCCTCAAGCAGGCGCTGTCTCCTTACCTTGGGATCTGCCAGCACATACAGGTCTTCAAGTGTCCTGAGATAACTGTCCTGCCGCGCCTCTACGGGGACAGGGCCTGAGGCCATAAATCTGTGCCCCATGGTCTCAGCCCCTGAGCTAACCCCTGCCAGGGTGAAAGGGATCACCTCATCTCCAAACAGGGCCACTATCCACCGTATGGGCCGGGCAAAACGCAGATCATATCCTGACCAGCGCATGGACTTGGGAAAATTCAGGGAGGTGATTATGCCAGGAAGCATCTCTTGAAGGATGTCAACAGTATCCCTACCTTCAATGGTACGCTCTGCCACTACGTACTCACCCTTCTCGGTCTTTTCGATCCGCAGGTCCTTTACATCAACCCCCTTGGAACGGGCAAAGCCCTGGCCCGCCTTGGTGGGATTACCCTCCTGGTCAAACGCGATCCTTGCTGCCGGCCCTATGACCTTCTCCTGAATGTCCGGCTGTCTTACAGCCAGTTCCTCTACGATCAGGGCAAGACGCCTTGGCGTGCCAAAGCAGGACACGGCTCCATGAGCCAGATTTTTCTCCTTCAGTCCAGCTTCAGCAAGTTGCCCCAACTGATCAAGGGCAGGAAACAGAAAACCTGCAGGAAGTTCCTCCACCCCTATCTCAAAAAGAAGATTTTTTACCCCTGCCATCACTCTATTTCCTCCCCTTCGCGTGAATTGGCCTCAGCCGCCCTGTCAGACTCTCTGGCTTCAAGACTTGCGGCATAACCGTGGGCAGCGCCCCTGGCCAGCTTCCTCACCCTGCCAATGTATGCGGTGCGCTCTGAAACGCTTATGGCGCCACGGGCATCGAGGAGATTAAAGGTGTGGGAACACTTAAGGCAGAGATCATAGGCAGGGAGCACAAGCCCCTGATCGAGGAGTTTAAGGGCCTCGGACTCATAGGTATCAAACATGAGTTTAAGGGCTTCGACTCCTGCGGCCTCAAAGTTGTAAGTGGAAAACTCCACCTCGTCCCTGTGATGAACCTGTCCGTAGAGTACAGAATCGTTCCACCTGAGGTCATAGACATTGTCAACGCCCTGGAGATACATGGCTATCCTCTCAAGGCCATACGTTATCTCTGCGGTTACCGGTTTTACATCTATACCGCCAACCTGCTGGAAATAGGTGAACTGGGTAATCTCCATACCATCAAGCCACACCTCCCAGCCAAGGCCCCATGCCCCAAGGGTTGGGGACTCCCAGTCATCTTCTACGAAACGCACATCATGGCGGGAAAGTTCAAGGCCAAACTCCTTCAGACTGTTGAGATAGAGTTCCTGCACATTTTCTGGCGATGGTTTCAACACCACCTGGTACTGATAGTAATGCTGAAGCCTGTTCGGATTGTCACCGTACCGGCCATCAGTAGGCCTGCGGGACGGCTGTACGTAGGCGGCGTTCCAGGGCTCTGTCCCAAGGGAACGCAGGAAGGTAGCCGGATGAAAGGTTCCGGCTCCAACTTCCATATCGTACGGTTGAAGGAGGAGACAGCCCTGATCCTGCCAGTAGCTGTTCAATTTTGTTATAAGTTCCTGAAAAGTCATTTCTTTCCTTTCCTGCATAGTCTCAGCATGTTCAATCCGCGTCTCGCTGGTACTTTTCACCTGCTGCATGTGCGCACAGTCCCTCTATCTATTGCACTCACCATGAATAGTCAATCTCCTTATCCATTGGATCCCTTTGCACACCATCCGATCAGAGGAACGACTATTGCTCTTTAAACCCTCTGCCATTCACTAAAAACATGAAAACATACTATTAACGGCAAGCCGCACAAAAGCAAAAAAAGCCAATAAATAAAACAAATTACAAACAAAAAAAGATATATGCAAAGACCGCAGGGAGCAGAAGATGAATAAAAAACATTACGAAAATTTTTTTATACTGCGAAGCTTGTTTATCGCCGCCATCTTTATCATGGTGGCTGGATCACAGGCCCTGGCAGAGACTGTAACCATCGCCTGGGACCCCAATCCTGAACCGGACATATACGGCTACAAGGTATTCTACGGTACTGAAAGCAGAAATTACACCAATGAAGTGGACGTCATCGGCCCAAACAACACATCCGTACAGATTACAGGGTTAGAACCAGGCAACACATACTACTTTGCAGTAAAGGCAGTAGACCTTGCGGGTCAGGAAAGTGACTTCTCCGAAGAGGTAAGCAAGACATTTGAACTGCACAACGTCCCCCCAACAGCAGGTTTCACAGTCTCAGCCCAGTCAGGCGTTGCCCCGATGGAGATAACATTTGCGAGCACATCATCAGACAGTGACGGGACCATAGTTGGCACACAATGGGTATTTGGCGACGGAACCACAGGCGCAGGGCCTGCCATTGGCCATACATTCACTGCGCCTGGCACCTACACTGTGACCATGACGGTAACTGACGACGCCGGGGCTGAAGCACAGGCAAGCACTGAAATTGTAGTGAAGGAAAACAGACATCCATCTGCCTCTATTGACATGGACACCTCATCAGGCTTTGCACCTGTACAGGTGAACGTGTCTGCAGAAAACTCTTCCGATCCCGACGGCTCAATCACCGGGTACACATGGGCATTTGGCGACGGAACCACTGCACAGGGCATATCTGCCACACACACCTACACTTCCCCAGGCAGTTACACAGTTGTTCTGACAGTAACTGACGACAAGGGTGGTACAGATACTGAGACAGCCATGGTGGAAGTAAGGCAGGGCCACACCTATACATGGATTTTGGGAGAAAACAGCGCGTCTGACCTCACAGGCACATGCAAAGACACATACATCGACCCAAGCCCAGCAAACCATGCTGAATCAGACACATTGCACACCTATACAGGAGAGTCAAACCATGTAGAAAATGCCATAGTCATGAAGTGGAACCTCTCCGCACTGCCAGAGGACGCAGAGATTCAGTCAGCTTCACTGGAACTCTATCTAACTGCTGCGAGTGGTGACGATCCCTATGAGATAGGCGCCTACCGCATAATCGGCGTCGATCCTGTCATTGAGACGTGTTCCGGTCAAACCTATGACGGGACCAACGCCTGGGACAACAACACCCCTCTTGCCCAGGACAACATTACTGCTGCTGGAAGCACCACTGCCGCAGTAGACACGACCCGCGGGTTCAAGACCTGGGACATAACAGACATGGTGAGAGAGTGGACAGCCGTACCGGCTGAAAACCTCGCTATACTTCTGAACGCTGACACCACTGCAACATCAGACAGCTTCAGATTCTTTGCATCAAGCCAGGCAGAGAATCAGGCATTGAGACCAAAACTGACCATCACGTTTGTTACAGGCCAGCAACCTGACCTGCCGCCCAAGGCCGTGGCTGACGCAGACATACGCACAGGGAAAGCGCCTCTCACCGTAAACTTCAGCGCTCAGGCATCACACGATACTGAAAACAGCCTTAGCTATATGTGGGACTTTGGTGACGGATCAGCAAGTGCAGCCGGTATGGAGACAACCCATACATTCGACACACCTGGCACTTATCAGGTGCTGCTCACGGTTACAGATGCCGCCGGTCAGTCAGACACTGCGGAGCTGAGCATTGAAGTAACTGAAAATCATTTGCCGGTTGCCTCTGCCCAGGCGGATATGCTCTCAGGAGAGGCACCGCTTACGGTGCTGTTCGACGCTTCCGGCTCCCATGACAGTGACGGCGCCATAACCACTTACAGTTGGGACTTCAACAGCGATGGCATTGAAGATGCCGAAGGTATGACAGTGGAGCACACCTTCACGGAGGGAGGCCGGTATCGCGTAACCCTTACAGTAACGGACAACTCAGGGGCAACGGCCAACGACAATGGCATTGTGATAGAGGTCACAGACAACAATGCCCCGCAGATATCCGAATTCTCTGTCACACCGGAGGCGATAGAAAACCCCTTCACGCAGGCCACATTCAATGCCACGGTCTCTGACCCTGACAACGACCCTGTCACCATCCACATTGACTTTGGCAATGGCACCAGTGCAGACACTCTACCTGCGAGTTGTATCTATTCCCATGCAGGCAGGTACGAGGTAACGCTCACAGCCGACGACCACAGGGGTGGCAAGGTCAGCTCAACACTGACAGTGCAGGTTAACAATAAAAAGCCAGCGACTCCTTTCAACCTCATAGTCACTGCCAAATAAGCCATAACGGCCCTTTAACACGCAGGGCAGGAGGCACAGTACCTCCTACCCTGCCAATAACACATCTCAGTAACCAACAAACGGCCCGCCTGATTAAAGGCGGGCTTTTTTATGAGGAACATAAAATTTCCAAACACTATCTACTTGCCTGAAGCCATTTATCGGTGTAGGAATTTATCGCAAGACTCATAACAGTCTGTCTTTCCCCTTAACCTGCTGAAAGGAATACTGGCTCATGGAGATAAAAAAGGAACTGCTGCCTGATTCAAAGTTAAAATCCCTTCCTGACCCGGAAAACCTTGGCTTTGGAATCCACTTTTCAGACCATATGTTTCTGATGGACTTTACAGAGGGCAAGGGCTGGCATTCTCCAAGGATAACCCCCTACCAGGACTTCACACTGGACCCCGCCGCTGTAACCCTGCACTACGGCCAGGCGATATTCGAAGGCCTGAAGGCATACAGGTGCAAAGACGGCAATATCAGACTCTTTCGCGCCATGGACAATATGAAACGCATGAACCGTTCGGCCTGGCGCATGTGCATGCCCCAGATAAACGAGGAGGAACTGCTGAATGCCATAAAGGAACTTGTCAGGATCGAACAGAGATGGGTGCCAGAGGGAATGGGCACCTCGCTCTACATACGTCCATTCATGATAGCCACCGAGGCCTTCCTTGGTGTCAGGCCCGCAAAGGAGTATCTCCTGTCTGTAATACTCAGCCCTGTGGGGGCCTATTATGCAGAAGGTTTCAACCCGGTAAAGATATTCGTAACTGACAAGTTTGTGAGGGCAGCCCGTGGAGGCGTTGGGGAGGCCAAAACAGCCGGCAACTATGCAGCAAGCCTTATGGCATCAGAAGAGGCGAAAAAACTTGGATTTACACAGGTGCTGTGGCTTGATGCTGCAGAGAGACGGTATATCGAAGAGGTGGGCACCATGAACATCTTCTTCGTGCTCGGCGACACCCTGGTAACCCCGGCCCTTAGCGGCAGCATATTGCCTGGAATCACAAGGGATTCAGTCCTGAAACTTGCAAAGGAATGGGGCATCCCAACGGAAGAACGCGCAATAACCATTGATGAGGTGATGAAAGCAGCTGCATCAGGCGAACTGAAGGAGTGTTTTGGAAGCGGCACCGCAGCGGTCATCTCCCCTGTAGGCTCCCTGTACTACAAGGGAAAGGACTACCCGATCAATGGAGGAGAAACCGGAGAACTTGCCCACAGGCTATTCAACGAACTTACTGCCATGCAGTACGGAGAAAAAGAAGACCCGTTTGGATGGGTTGAAACTCTCTGACCACAAAACTTTCGTGTTGCCCTTTCATACAGGGCAACACCCTTTTTAAAACACACTGCATCATCCCCAATCCTTATCTGCAAAGTCTCTTGCATTTCAATTAACCGTTCTTATCTTCTTAATCTGAGGAAAATCCTTGAGACAGCCCTGTTTCAAGGGGAAAATATTAACACCCGTCAAGCACCGGGGATATTCCTCTGCCCCCTGTACGCTGTCTTGACACTATTGGCTAACACATATGTATTGGCCGCCAGGCCGTGTGAACAGCACAGTGCCGCACCTGCTCACAGGGCGGATACAGAACAGCGAATTATTCAACATGCAGCACGTATCCCGTGAGGAGTCACGAAAATTCTAATATCAGAGGTGAGTAAGGATATGGGAAAGAGAAAAGAACAGTGTGAATTCAAGACCGAAATAAAACAGTTGATGGATATCATCATCAACTCTCTATACTCAAGCAGAGAGGTCTTCCTGAGAGAGCTGATCTCCAACGCATCTGATGCCCTGGACAAACTTCGCTTCAAGGCACAGACTGAGCCGGAGATAATGGGCGACGACACGGACCTCAAGATCAGGATAGAAGTTGACAAGGACAAGAGGACCATTGCCATATCAGACAACGGCATTGGCATGACATGGGACGAGGTGGTGGAAAACATAGGTACAATTGCCAAAAGCGGAACCAATGCCTTTCTCAAGGCCATTGAACAGGCCAAGAAACAGGACACCATCATCTCACCGGAACTGATAGGCCAGTTTGGCGTGGGATTCTACAGTGCCTTTATCGTTGCCGACAAGGTTACGCTGATAACCAGGGCAGCAGGATCTGACACAGCGGTCAAATGGGAGTCGGACGGCCAGGGTGGCTACGCAATCGAGGAGACCGAAAAGGAAGGACGGGGCACAACCGTCATCCTGCATCTCAAGGAGACAGAAGAGGATGAGGAAGACTTTACAGATCAGTGGGTGATAAAGGACGTGGTAAAACGCCACTCTGATTTTGTATCCTACCCAATCGTCATGGAGATGGAGGTGGAAGAACCCATTCCCGAATCGGAAAGGGTACTTGACAAGGACGGCAAACCGGTTGGGCCTAACACACGAAAGGTAAGGCGGGAAGAGGTCCTGAACTCCATGAAGGCCATATGGACCAAGGACCCAAAGGAGGTGACTGAGGAAGAGTACAAGGAGTTCTACACACACATCAGTCACGACTGGAACCCGCCGCTTGCATGGCTGCACAAAAGATTCGAGGGAGTCACCGAGTACAATGTACTCCTTTACATCCCGTCTGTGGCCCCGTTCGACCTCTTTAACCCAGAGGGGAAATTCGGGATCAACCTCTACTGCCGCAAGGTGTTCATAATGGATGACTGCAGGGAACTCATCCCGGAATACCTGCGATTCGTCAAGGGTGTGATAGACGCCCCGGACATCAACCTGAATGTGAGCCGTGAGATCCTGCAGCAGGACAGGCTCGTCACTGCCATAAGAAAAAACGTCACGAAACAGGTACTCAAACTCCTGTCCGACCTGGATGAGGAAAAGTATGAAAAATTCTACAATGAATTCGGGCCTGTCCTGAAGACAGGAGTGCATACAGACGGCGCGAACCGTGACAGGATTGCAGAGCTGCTTCGCTACCGCACCACCAAATCAGGGGACAAGATGATCTCCCTGAAGCAGTATGTAGAAAACATGAAGGAGGGCCAGGAGTTCATCTACTACCTTACCGGTGAAAATCTCAAGGCACTGGCCAACAGCCCCCACCTTGAACTCCTGAAGGAAAAGGATTACGAAGTCCTTCTCATGACCGATCCCATTGACGAGTGGGTGGTTGACTCCCTGCCCGAGTATGACGGCAAAAAACTCAAGAGCGCAGAAAAAGGCGAGCTTGGAATCGAAGGCGAGGAAAAGAAAGACGACTCACAGTACAAGGACCTGTTCAACTACATGAAGACGGAACTTGCCGATCACGTCAAGGAAGTCCGGGCCTCTTCGAGACTCAAGAGTTCCCTTGCCTGTCTCACAGGAGATGTGTGGGACATGAGTGCATACATGGAGAAGATACTGAGGGCTGCCGGGCAGAAGGTACCTGAAAACAAGAGGGTGCTTGAAGTAAACGTATCTCATCCGCTGATTCAGAGGATGCAGGACCTGTTCAGCAAGGACAAGAAATCTGAAAAACTGGCTGATTATACCAAACTTGTATATGACATAGCAGTAATAAGTGAGGGAGGAAAGATAGACGATCCGGCAAGGTTCAACAGGCTCATCGGAGATCTGGCTGCCTGTGAAAACGCTGCTTAAAAATAGGCGCCCTACTTGCCCATCTTGGTAAGCCTTGCGCTTATCGAAGCCGCTGTTTCAGGATCCATAAGTGCCATGATCGCAGCAACCTTCTTGCTCTTCATGGATGCGAATATACGTGTCACCGTCTTTTCATCCATCTTGCCGAGCAGGGCTGCTGCCCTGCCAGGCTCCATGGAGCTGTAGACCCCCACAAGATGCTGGAAGCGGAGTTCACTATCCTTCTGGGCCTTTTTAATAGGCCCCTCAAGCTGGGCCTGGAGCTTTTTCAACTGGGCGAGCTTTTGTTCAATATCGCTCTTCAACAGCTCCAGGTCCTTCTGCTGTCTGTCAAGCTCGGCGCTTCGCCTGTCAAGCTCCCTTGCCCTTGACCTTATAACGGAAAGCAGCTCTGGCCGACACGCCTCATCCTGTGGTGTACGAGATGTCTGCATAGAGGAGGCATCATTGCCCGCAGGTGCAGCAACTGCCTGAGCCGGAGTTGCCGGATCAGGGGCTGCATACATCCAGAAATAAACTGCGGACAGCATGAGCTTCACGCAGCCAAGCACCATAATCACCCTTATCAGAGTCTTGATTCCCACACTGTCGTCCTTTTACCTGTTCTGACGTATATACCTGATCGTTGACAGATCATCTGCCTGATTCTGCTCCTGACGCTGCATCTCGTGACGCCAGGCCCTGAAATCGCGCTCCTTAAACTTTTCAACCAGCTCCCGCTCCCTGTGGGCTACCTTTAGCTGATGACGGACCCTTGCCGCCTCCATCTCGAGTTTGGTCTCCTCGCTCCGAAACTCCTGTAACCTTGCCTCAAGGGCTGAAATATGCTGACTCTGCCAAGCATAGTCACTGGCAAGGACTCCCTGCTCCACGCCAGAGGCAAGCATCTGTCTGGCATTTGCCAGCCTTTGCTTCAGGATATCCATGGCCTCCCTGCAGTCACTCAACCTGCCGAGCACACGGGAAAGCTCTGCCTCAGCCAGTTCCTGCCTGCGCTTGCGAAGAGAGAGCAACATTTCAAGACGAAATTTGAAGGCCATACCCCAAAAACATCTTTCCTAAGGTAATAGATACATACTATGAAAAAAGCTTGATAAGCTCCTGTTTGGCATCCTCAAAATTAGATGCCTCATTGACATCCTGGCAAAGGAACTTCTTTACTGCCTTGATATTGCCAATGGCAAAATCTATTTCCGGATTGGTGCCGTGGGTATAGGCACCGAGGTTTATGAGATCTTCAGCCCTCTGATAGGCTGAGAGTACGTTGACCAGCTTCTGGTACGCCTCGATCTGCTCCTTATCAACGATATCCCTCATAACCCTGCTGATACTCGCAAGGATATCTATGGCAGGATAATGGCCCTGATGCGCAAGCTCCCGATCGAGCACGATATGGCCATCCACTATGGAACGGACCGCATCGGCTATTGGTTCATTCATGTCATCACCCTCCACCAGCACGGTGTAGATACCTGTAATACTGCCTGCGCCAGACTTGCACCCTGCCCGTTCAAGCAACCTCGGCAGCTCGGCAAATACCGACGGGGTATAACCTCTTGAGGTGGGGGGCTCCCCAACGGCAAGCCCAACCTCCCTGTGGGCCATGGCAAACCTGGTGACAGAATCCATCATGAGGATAACGTCCTTACCTGAATCACGAAAGAACTCGGCTATGGCCATTGCAAGATAGGCGCCTCTGAGCCTTATGAGCGGCGGTTGATCAGAGGTGGCCACAACTACCACTGAACGTTCAAGGCCCTCTGGCCCCAGATCCCGTTCTATAAAATCCCTGAGTTCCCTGCCCCGCTCACCTATGAGCGCGATCACGTTGACGTCAGCCCTGGTATGCCTGGCAATCATTCCAAGCAGGGTGCTCTTGCCCACACCGGAACCTGCCATGATACCTATACGCTGCCCCTTGCCAAGGGTAAGACATGCATTTATGGCCCTTATACCCACATCCACAGGCTGCGAAATACGCGGCCTGTCCATGGGATTGAGCGGCTCGGCATACAGTGGATATGAGGTTTCAGGGTTTATAAATCCCTTTCTGTCAATGGGCTCTCCAGTACCGCCCAGTATCCTGCCAAGGAGACCGTGCCCTACCCCCACTCCTGCCTTCTGCTCCGTAACCCATATCTTGTTACCCGGCTCGACACCCCTCATGTCACCAAGGGGCATGAGCAGTACCTGATTTTCCCTGAATCCCACCACCTCGGCAGTGAGCGCTGGACCATTCTTCATCTCAACCTGACAGATCCCACCCACAGGAACACCTGGCCCCCTGCCCTCGAGCACCATTCCAATCACCTGATTCACTATGCCACAGGCGCGAACGGTCCGTACCCGTGGTATTGCATCAAGGTAAGGGGAAAAATCTATGTCTCTGTCAGATGACTCCATGTCTCACATACGCAGCAGGCCATGCCCTGCAAGGTAACTGTTCACCGGATCCTTTGGGGTATTGTTTGCACAACTATCTGAAATGTATCTGCTTACAGGGTGCTACAGATACGAGGCAGGAGGAACTCAAAGGTTCATTCCGCACCTGGAATCTCTGCATCTCCCACCTCTTTTCCTTCCTTGGTCATCCCATCTTCCGAGCCTGTCTTGCCATGCGCAAAGGCTGTACCTGTCCTCTCTGCAAGAATCTTCTTTATGGTGTCTGATACCGCCTGCCATTTGGCCTGGGTAGTGGCATCCACAAGGCCAAACTCCGTCTCTATCAGGCAACCTCCCCGGTCTATTCGCGGATCTTTCACTATATCCAGTCCCTGGGTGCCTGGTGCGGCAAACCGCTCCTTGATCTTGTCCTCCATGGCCTCCACATCACCCGGATTCAGGTGCAAATGAACCATACTACCCTGCACCACATGCTCCATGGCTGCCCTGATGCTCTCGAGTACGATCTCAGGGGATAGCTGTATCTCTCTGTCAACTATGTGTCTTGCCGCGTTCATGGCCACTTCCACCATCTGAGACTCGTACTGGGGAAGCAGGGCCTCGGCACCTTCGCTTATTCTCTCTATCAACTTCTCAAGACGCTGTGCCACCACGAGATACTGCTTGCGCCCGATCTCCTCACCGTCCTTTTTACCCTGATCAAAACCAAGGGAGTAGGCAAGACTCTCTATCTCCTCCCCGTTCTTGTGCGCCTCTCTCAAGACCTGTTCAGCCTCTTCCCTGATCTTTTCTGCCTGTTCCCTGGCCTCTTGCAGTATATTTTCAGCCTCTTCACGGGCTGCTTCCACAGGCCCTTCAGACACGGCCTCCTGTTCCGGCTCCCTGTCTTCACCTTGGTCCTGACCTTCCTCCTCCATTACCATCAGAAGCGTATTGAAAGTGGACTCCTCAGACCCAGTATTTTCCTCCTCACTGATACGGACAGACAGGGCAGCAGGATGAACCGGCCTGTATTCACACCTTCCCTTTTTTATTATCTTGGCCATATACCTATCCCCAAAACTTCCATGTTCGTTTGGACAGGCAACACCTCATAAACATGAAAAGCCACCTTAACAGTGTGTATTTTCGTGGTAACCATCAAACCAGCACCTCATCACCGCCCTTGCCACCAAGCACTATCTTGCCCTCACTCTCGAGTCGCTTGGCAACCCTGATAACTGCCTGCTGGGCCTGCTCCACGTCCTTCAGCTTTACAGGCCCCATAATCTGTAGATCTTCCTTGAGCATCATGCCGGCACGCTCAGACATATTGCTGAAGAACTTCTCCTTGAGCTCGTCAGACGCAGCCTTGAGGGCCAGCTTGAGTTCATCGGTGCTGACCTCCTTGAGTATGGAGACAATTGCTCCGTCATCCACCTGGAGCAGGTCTTCAAACTTGAACATGAGCTTGCGAATCTCCTCTGCAAGCTCCTCAGAACTGTCCTCAATCTGCTCCATGAGAGAGTCCTCAAGGGTCCTCTCCACGTTGTTAAGTATCTCTGCCACCTTCTCGGCACCGCCAACCTTGGTAGCATCACTCATCTCCACTGCAAACAGCTCCTCCTCGAGTACCCGGTCGATCTCCGACACGATATCAGGACTGATCTTTTCGAGGTTGGCAATCCGTAACATTACATCGGCCTGAAGCCGTTCAGGCAACTCACTCAGCACCTCTGCTGAAAAATCGGGTTCGAGATGGGCCAGTATCACAGCAATGGTCTGGGGGTGTTCGTTGGCAAGGAAATTAACTATCACCTTGGGTTCCAGCCCGGAAAGTTTCTGGAAGGTTGAGGGATGGAGCTGACGCATGATGTCTTCATAAATCTCACGGGCCTGCTCTTCGGGCATGGAGCTGAACAGCACCTTCTTGAGAAATGATTCCACAGGTACCGTAACCTCTCCCTGTACAAGGGACATCTTCTCCCTTACCTCATCCAGGACCTTCTGCACTGACTCGCCAGGGATATTGTTTATCTGCGCCATGAGTGTGGAGACCATCCTCACCTCCCTGTCACCGAGATGTTTGAACACCTCTGCACTGAACTCCTCACCCATGGCAAGAAGAAATATGGCCGCCTTTACCGGACCAGTGGGATTAAGCAGGTCATCTTCACTTACCTTGGGCATCCTCACCTCCTCCTTTTTCCCTGAGCCATACCTTTATAAGGGCTGCCGCCCTCTCAGGATACTCATTGGCAAGCTCCCTCAACTCCTCAGTGGCATCAGGGCCTGGTTCAAATCCAAAGGCACCCTCGATCTCAGGAACTGGCTCACCCTCCAACGCAACTTCTTCCTCTGGAGAGACCTCTTCTTCCTTGGTGGCAAGCACATACCTGTTAAGAATGGGCCGAAGCACGAGAAATATAAACAGCAGTGCCAAAATCAGATTTGAAAGGGGCTTCAATACCTTTATGGCCATATCTATCATTTCTGTCATTGAGGTGGCTGAGGTCTTTGTCTCACTGAACGGGACATTCTGGACACTTAAATCATCCCCTCTCTCCTCACTGAATCCCATGGCTGCACGTACTATATTTTTAAGCTTTGTCATCTCCTCAGGGGAACGGGGCATGTACTGGGTCTTTCCGTCTTTCTCAGTGTATGTACCATCTATTAGCACCCCTACTGAAAGACGTTTAAGTTTGCCAATTGCACTCTTGGTCTGCCGCTTTACCCTGCTCACCTCATAATTCTTTGTGGCCTCCTTCTTCTTGGTCACCAGGCCCTGATCCTGCTGTCCCAGGTTCCCCTGCAACTTTCCAGCCAGTCCTCCCTTTACCCCTGGTATACCCTGGGCATTCTTGTCAAACCCCTTCTCTTCAAGGGTCTGCTCACTGCGCAGGGCCACTGTATCAGGGTCAAACTGGTCCTCACTTGTCTCCACATGGTCAAAATCAATATCTGCCGAGACCTGCACCACTGCCTTGCCCTGGCCCAGGGCATCCTCAAGGAGCGTGGATATCTTGTGCTTGTAATACTCCTCAAGTCTCCTCTGATAGACGAGCTGTGCATTGGTCCTTGCAGATTCATCTGGCAAATTTCTCTTCCTGTACTCGTAAAGCACGTTACCAGAGGTATCCACCACAGAGACATTCTCCTTGTGGAGCCTGGGCACTGCACTGGCCACAAGGTGAACAATACTCTCCACCTGTTCCGGACTCATGTCAGCAGACCGCTTCAATGTCAACACTACAGAGGCCGTAACCGGCTGCCTCTCACTTACGAAAAGAGACTCTCGCGGCGTGGCAATATGTACCCTTGCAGACTTTACCTGCGGAAACCTGTCTATGGTCTTTTCGAGTTCACCCTGCAGGGCCCTCTGGTAATTTACCCTCTGTACAAAGTCAGTAGCACCAAGGTTGGTCTTGTCAAACAGACTGAAACCCGCGCTTCCACCCCTTGGCAGCCCGGCACCAGCCAGGGCAAGTCGTATGTCATAGACCCGGTCCTCTGGCACCTCTATGGCCGTACCGCCATGGGTGATACGATAAGGAACCTTCTCGTCCTTGAGCCACTTGACCACATCGGCGGCATCGGCCTGATCAAGATCAGAATAAAGTATCCCAAAGGTGGGCCGGTTGGTGAACAGGAACAGGGCGACAAAACCTGCGATCACCAGCAGGATGACCCCTCCGGCAATAAGCTGCTGCCGCCTGTCCATGTCCTGATAGAGCTTCTTTATCTGATCTATGTAGTCTTTAGCGTCTGCCATATTAACCAATCTTTCTCAGAAATACCCTAAACCTGCATCCTCATGACCTCTTCATATGCGGAAAGCACTTTGTTTCTCACCTGAAGCATCATCCTGAAGGAGATATCTGCCTTGGTAATGGCAATCATGGTGTCTGCGATATCCACCTCCTTGCCAGAGGCCATATTCTGCGTCATCTTACCGGCAGTGTTCATATCCTCATTAACTGCGTCAAATGCCTTCTCAAGCAGATCGGAAAAATCTTCAGACTTATTGTCTGTCTTGTCACTGTCCGATACCCCCTGGGATTTTGTACCTGATACAGATGCCGTCGAGGAACTCTGTACAGCATTTATAGACTGGGAAAAGGTCATGGCCATGCCTCTCCTTAACGTGCAATGTCAATGGCCTTCATTGCCATGCTCTTTGCCGTTTCCAGAACGGTGGCATTGGCCTCATAGGCCCTTGAGGCATTCATCACATCCACCATCTGTTCCATAGTGTTCACGTTTGGATAACTGACCATTCCATCTGCATCAGCATCAGGGTGTCCTGGATCATATACCTTTATGAAAGGATCAGGATCATCCACAATGCCTGCCACCTTCACGGTTTCAACCGCCTTTTCGAGCTGTTGATCAAAATCACCCCCCTGTGAATTTCCGGGACCATCAGACTGGGGCTTATACCTTTCCGAAGCAAAGATCACTGATTTCGCCCTGTAAGGCCCGCCATCCACGGTCCTGGTGACATTGGCATTGGCCAGGTTCATGGATGCTATGTTCAGACGTATTCTCTCGGCGGAAAGGCCAGTGGCACTGATGGTTATGGAGTCAAGAAGATTCACTGTTTGCCTCCTTCGGTTATGGCGTTCATAAGGCCTTCAAATTTTTTGATAAGGGCACTCACAGCGGCCTGATACTGCAGGTTGTTGGCAGAAAGCTTCGCCATCTCCCTGTCGAGGTCAACGCTGTTAGGGGTGCCGGTCTCAGTGGTAATTTCCACAAACGGATTATCTTCCTCAATACCGGTTGGAAAATGCCTGGGATCAGTAGTGGCAAGGGGACCTTTCGAACCAGAGACAGTGGCCGTATCCTGCGCATCCACACCCTTGGCAAGCAGGTCCACAGGCGCAGAAGACTGGGAAGACGGCTGGAGATGGGCAGGATTGGTCACAGAAAGCGTGGAGACTGATGGCTTATCCATATATTTTTCCATGAGTTCCCTGAACTTCATGTCCCTGGCCCTGTAACCAGGGGTATCCACATTGGCTATATTGCCTGCAAGCAGGGTATTCCTCTTGCTGCGAAGCCTTATGGCCTGTTCCAGTACGCCTATGGTGTTGTCGAACAGCCCCTTCATGGCATATTGTCCCCCTTTTTATGTCCCATATCCTGTGCCAAGACACCATGCGGCAGTCCCCTTATGACTGCAAACTTTCTCAAAGGACAAGGCCGGTCCTCCTGTACTCTGCCAGCTTGTTTCGCAAAGTACGCACACTGATGCCAAGCAGTTTTGCAGCATGTGTCCTGTTTCCCTTGGTCTTTGCCAGGGCCCTCTGCACCATCTCTTTCTCTATCTCCTCAAGGTTGAAAACATTCCCGCTGAGCACACCACTCTGGGGATCGGAGGTGTCAATTTTTCCTGGCAGGTCATCTTCTCCGAGAATATCCTGCAGCCCCACCTCTTTGCCCTGTGACAGCAGAAGTCCCCTTTCCACAAGATTTCGCAGTTCCCGGATATTTCCCTGCCACTGCCTGTTTTTCAGGACCTCAGTGACACCCTTTGCAAATTTCATCCCCTTTTTTCCATATTCCCTGGAAAAATGCGCCAAGAAATGCTCTGCAAGAAATACAATATCCTCCTTGCGGGCAGACAGCGGGGGCAATTTCAAGGGGATAACATTGAGCCTGAAATAAAGGTCTTCCCTGAACTTGCCCGCACGCACGGCAGCAAGCACATCCCTGTTTGTGGTGGCAATTACCCTAACGTCAACCTTGACAGGAGAAACCCCGCCCAGCCTGTCCACCTCTCCCTCCTGAAGGACACGAAGAAGCTTTGCCTGAAGGGGCAGTGCCATTTCCGTGATCTCATCCAGCAACAGGGTTCCACCATGAGCCAGCTCAAACTTCCCTGCCTTCCTCTTGACAGCGCCGGAAAAGGCGCCCTTCTCATGGCCAAAAAGTTCACTCTCCAGCAATGTCTCTGGCAAGGCAGCGCAGTTGAGTGCCACAAAAGGCCCTTCAGCCCTGTCACTATGGGCATGTATATACCTGGCAAGAAGCTCCTTTCCCGTACCGCTCTCACCCTGGATGAGCACAGTGGCCTTGCTCCTTGCTACTGCACTTGCCTTCTGCAACAACTGCTGCATCATGGGGCTGCGAGTATATATCCTGTGCCGCTCCTCAATACCGCAGGATGCACAGTCAATATCCGTCACTTCAGCCTCACTATGCACGGAATCCATATCCCTTGTCCTGCATTCTGCACCCTGCAACTTTCTCAACGGCTGTCTTGAGTTTTTCTTGGACAATTCCCGGTTCCGCTTCAGGCCCTGGCCACTTTCCAGCGCCTGCATAATGGCATGGCCAAGGACCTCTGGGCTCCAGGGGCAGCAGAGAAAGTCCTGAGCGCCTGCCCTCATGACCTTCACCGCATCTTCTACAGAGGCATGTTCCGAAAGCACTATAACCTTGAGAGCCGGACATTGGGGGGTCAGAGATGAAAGTATATCCACGGCATTCATGGTATCAGGGTCATGTAGCAGCAGGAACAGATCAAAACCTCCACGGGCCAGCAGGCTGAGTGCAGTATCGGCGTCAGGCACAGGACTGACATCCAGCCTCAATGCCTCCACTGCCTTCTTCAGCTCAAGCCTGTACGCCGTATTGGCAGCAGCCACAAGCACCTTTGGGACCGCGCTACTGCCTGTCATGGCACTGCCAACATGCTCTGCAACAGGCGCATCCGTCATCTCAGATCCTCCGGAACACGGTCCCAGAACTCCCGATTCTTGATGGATGCATCTGCTGCCTGTGCCCATAATGGAGAATCCGCCTGACTCAAAGCCTTAAACTCTTCCATTGCCGTCTCCGTATCCCCGGTAAGTTGCCTTGTCCTCGCCACCCTCCAAGCAACTGATGGATCTTCAGGCGTCAACTGAAGCAACCTCTCATAGGCATCAAGTGCCACCCCATACTCCTGAAGATTAAATGCCTGATCTCCCCACAGGCAGAGAAGGCGCTTCTTTTCATTGTCCGGCACCTTACCCCATATGTGATCCCTTAGTTTGGAAGCCGTGGCCCAATCCCCTGTCATTACAGACCCCTCCAGCAACCCGATCTTGACAGAAAGGCCTCCGCCCTCACGCACCGCATCCCTAAACAGTGCTGTGGCCTCCTGCCATTTGCCCTTGAGCACCTCGAGTCTGGCCTTGAGCTCAAGAACCCGTGCAGAAAACGCATCATCCGGACAGTATGTATCGAGCAGTTCTATTGCACCAGCGGCGCTTACTGCATCCTTGGCCCTGACAGCACATTCAATCCAGGAATTTAGCATGGGGCATCTGCGCCTCTGATCAGGCCCCAGTCTCCACGCCTTATAGTATGCCCTGAGTGCAGCATCCGGACAGTTCAAAGCATTCCAGCACCTTGCAAGGGCATACCAGTGGGAAGAAAGTTTCAGGTCATCCATCATCTTGCTATATGTAAAGTGGTAATTGATAAGACTGGTCCACTCCCCTTTTTTGAGGAAAGAGGCATCCAGACCTTCAAGAGCCTCGTTCGCCAGATGGCCTACCTCTGAAATGGCCTCAGCATCTCCAAGCCCTGAATATACATCCCTGTATCTCCTGTACTGGGCCAGGGCTTCTGCAAACATGCCATCTCCAATCATCTTCTCTATCAACCTGATCCACAACCTCTTGGCTGCAGAGGAAATGGCAGTGGAAATGTTGTTTCCCGAACCTCCAGCCTCAACAACCGGAAGGGCAAAATCTATAAAGTCCTCCAGCACTGGTATTGTAGCTGGGTGCTTTTCCAGATCGGACAGGGCCTCAAGCATATGTTTCCTGACCCTTGCGGCATACACACTGTCTGGCATGCGTTTCAGAAAGTCGTATCCAAGCTTCACGGCCTCAAGGTACAGGCCCTGTTTGATCCTTAGCTGTATGAACTCAAGCTGGACTTCCTGTGTAAGCGGATGAGACGGCAACTCCTTGAGAATTCTGGCATATAACCTGGCAGCAGCAGAGAGATTTTCAGGTTTCAGGGCAGTGGAGACATAGGCACTGAGCCTCTCTCTTGCCTGTTCTTCCATCTGTGCCAACCTGAACCTGGCAAAGAGGGCCTCAGGTTCAGACAAAAAATCTCGACGGATAAGGGCATAGTATTTCCGCGCCTTCAGTAGCTGGCCCTGCTTACGGTAACTCTCTGCAATACTGAACAGGGCAGATGCCCTCATCTTTCTCGACTTCACAAGATTCAGATAGTGAAGCAGGTAGCTTCTGGCCTGCTCATAGTTTCCTGTCCTTTCAGACAGCATGGCCTTGAGCCTGAGAAACTCCGGCACCTTCAGATCAATGGAAGGTATCTTGCTCAGTCTCTTTACAGTCAGTTTGACAAGATCCAGCCTGCCCTGCTTCAAGGCATCCTCAGCAAGGAGTACAGTTGCCATGAGAGCTGCCGGACTGTCAGGAAATTGACGCAATATCTCCTTATAAAAACTAACTATTTTCGTTCTATTACCGCTTTTCTCAAGCTGTTTCACTAAGGCGGTAAGGGCCGGACCAGCCCACCTGCTGCGGGGATAGTATCTGACTACCGTGCGCCAGTGTCCCGTTGCCTCCGGGTAGAAACCTATGCTTGAGTATGCCTCTCCAAGCAGGTAATAGGCCTCTGGAACATGGGCCGAGTCGGGATAATACTGGATAAAAAACTTCAGGCCCTTTATCAGGGGCCATGCGGAGCGTTCTATCAGGGCAGGACTGTCTTCAAGGTCCTTCCAGAACCTATCGCGTTCCACAGAAAGCTCCTGCCAAGCGGTCTCAGCCTGGTCTGCAGTATGCTGAACAGGCTCGGAGGCCATGCACAACGTACCTCCAAGTGTAAGCGCAACTATCAGCACCAGGCTCAGTCCATGTGGGGATATATCCAAAACGGGAAATTTCATGACATCTGAAGCAAAATAGCAAAACAGATGCCACTGAACCGCCAGTTACCATGACGTACAGGTCCATCCCGCCCTAAGTACGGCACTGCAAATGAACTTCACACACTCAACCTGGATATCCCCCATACATGCATCACAGGAGAGCGCTACATTTCGTATCATACAGGATCACTGATACAAAATGTATTGCATCCCCCTCAAAGACTGAAAGAATGCGCGCCGTGCATAAAATATTTGAAAAATCTGGAATATAATGTTTTTGGGGGAGTTAATACTGAGAAAAAAACCAAATGGGCACAGAAAGGATCTTCAGCTACAGGAGATAGCATCAAAAAGCCACCATAAGGTCAAATTAATGACGCCCTTTCCTGCCGTTTTCATGAAGCCCTGCTGCCACTAACGCCTCCTTGAGGTCTGAGGCAGGCAGTATAGTCAATCCCTCAGGCACGGCCACACCGGAGAGGATAGACGCAGGAATGATGCAGGACGAAAACCCAAGACGCGCCGCCTCCTTGAGCCTCAACTCTGTCCTGCTCACCGGCCGTAATTCACCAGTAAGTCCGATCTCTCCAAACAGGGCTGAAGCCGGAGCAGGCGGCATTTCCAAAAAACTTGAGACCACTGCTGCAATGATGCCAAGGTCAGCAGCAGGCTCCGACACCCTCAGTCCACCTGCAACATTCACAAAGATGTCACATTCATGCAGGGCAAGGCCCAGTTGCCTCTGGGCCACAGCCACCAGCATGGCAAGGCGATTTGAATCAATCCCCGTGGTGGTACGTCTGGGCATTGCCATGTTTGAACGGGTTACAAGGGCCTGAATCTCCACCATGAGTGGCCTGGTACCTTCAATGCACGGCACTGTGACTGCGCCAGGAACAGGCGATACGTGACTGCCCATAAAGAGCTTGGACGGATTGGTCACCTGCCGCAGTCCGCCCTCTGTCATCTCGAAGACCCCTATTTCAAACGTAGGACCGTAACGGTTCTTGACCGTGCGAAGGAGCCTGAAGCTGTGACTCCTGTCTCCCTCAAAATAAAGGACCGTATCCACCAGGTGCTCAAGCACACGGGGGCCGGCAATAGCGCCCTCTTTTGTCACATGCCCCACGATCACAGTGGGAATGGCCATAGACTTAGCAATCTTCATGATACGCGCAGTGGCTTCCCGCACCTGGGCCACACTGCCAGGGGCAGAAGAAAGACCGGGACTGTTCATGGTCTGGATGGAATCAATGGCAAGAAACCGGGGCTCAACCTCCTTTACGGCAGCCTGAATCCTGTCAAGGCTGCACTCGCACATGCTCCACAAGCCATCAGGACACTGTCCCAGACGTTCCGCCCTGATCCTTATCTGGGCAAGAGACTCCTCGCCGCTCACATACAGTACCTTCATGCCCATCCGCGCAAGACGCATGAGTATCTGCAGAAGCAGGGTGGACTTCCCAATGCCAGGCTCACCACCAAGAAGCACGAGCCCCCCTGGCACAAGTCCACCACCCAGCACCCGATCCAGCTCTTCAACCTCAAGAGGAATACGCGTACCGGTATCCGAGGCGTCAATTCCTGATAGCAGAACTGGCGCCTGATCGCTGGTCAGTATGGCCACATCCTGATCAGCAATGTCCTGACGTGCCTGCTCCGAAAGGCTGTCCCACTTGCCGCAGGCAGGACACCTCCCGAACCACCTCAGTGACACATGGCCGCATGAGTTGCATACATATTCGGTCTTCTGTTTTGGTCTATCCGGCATAAAAGGCGAGATGTTTCACAAAAAGATCATATACCACAAACGCATACTTTCCGAACTGCACTTCAACAGCTACCCTGTCTTTTACAAAATCCGTCTGGTTGTAACTGAAAATGGGTTTGCAACCAGAGGCTTCAATTTCTTTTTTTTGATCCTTGGGAGGCATGCTTAACGTCTTACGGATAAGTTTTGCCTCACTTAAATTTCCTGAAACTACTGACCCCCCTTGATCAAGACAAGCCAATAGCTCAATTTACCCAAATTCGCAATCCACTTATGTTCCAAGTCTAACCTGAATTGAGCGATTCAGATACAACTTTACTTTCCTGGAAGCAGCCCCTACCATCCAACGCCCCGGGGAATAACGCCTATCATTACGACATCATCAAGCCCTGAGCTCCCAGCACCTGTGAATACGCGGATTCCTCTCAAAATCAAACGGCAATGTGGACCTTGATATCTCATTCACACTGAACCGTCTCTCAAGACCTTCGTCCAACCTGAACTTCCTGTAATTTGTCGAAAACAGGAGGAGGCCTCCAGGTGCAAGGAGCTTCATGGCAAGCGTCAGAAGACGACTGTGATCCTTCTGAACGTCAAAGACCCTGCCCTTCTTGCTGGTATTGGAGAATGTCGGCGGATCAACGAATATCAAATCATACACCCCCTTGCACTGGCGGAGCCATTCCATGCAGTCTGCCCTGACAAACTCATGAGCTGGACCACCAAGGCCGTTGAGACACATGTTCTGCCTTGCCCATGAAAGATAGTTTGCAGACAGATCCACCGTAGTGGTAAGCTCCGCATGCCCCATTGCCGCATGAACGGTTGCAGTACCTGTATAGGCGTAGAGGTTCAGAAACCTCCTGCCTGCCGCCTCCTTTCCTATGCGCTGCCGGGTGATCCGGTGATCCAGAAACAGGCCCGTATCAATATAGTCAGTGAAGTTTACCAGGAAACGGCACTCCCCCTCACGGACCACGTACATCTTTCCGCGCCTGCCTCTCTTCTGATACTGCTGCTTTCCCCGCTGCCTCCTGCGGGTCTTTATGAACACCCGGTCCCTGCCTACACCAAGGACCTCTCTGACAGACAAGAGGACATTACTGAAACGTTCAGCAGCAACCTCCGGGGCAATGCTGGCAGGAGGCGCATACTCCTGCACAAGCACCCACTTTTCATAGACATCCACTGCCACATTATACTCGGGGATATCCCTGTCATATACTCTGTAGCATGTGATACCACTGCGCCTCGCACGCCTGGCAATCCGCTTGAAGTTCTTTTTCAGCCGGTTGGCAAAGGCCTGGGCAGGCATCTGATCAGGCAAAGGAGTAAGATGCCACTGAAACTCCTGTGTATCATCTTCTGGCACCACACCAGTAAAGAGACGGCACCTGATTGGGCCGTTGTAAAGCCGGAAACTCCTTTCCCACCGTATTCCAGTGCGATCCCCCATCTCAGGGGCTGACGCAAGGATACCGGTCTTCCAGCCATGAAGCTCCTTACGAAACACGTGTCCTATAGCCTGATACAGCCGACCTGATTCCTCTCTTTCAAGCAGACGCTCTCCATACGGTGGATTTGTCACCACAAAGCCCTTAGAACACGGACGCCTGAGATGGGCAAGCTGTGCCCTCTTCACAATGATCCTGTCAGACAGGCCAGCCTGTTCAATATTCTTCCTGGCCACTGACACCATCTCAGGGTCTGCATCATAGCCCATAAAAACAGGCCATGGCCTCTCCAGCCCCTGTTCCTCCCTCTGCACTGCCTCACTCACGATCTCTGACCACAACCTGGCATCATGCCCCTTCCAGCCTTCAAGGCCAAAGTAACTCCTGGAAAGGCCCGGAGCAGAATCACCATAGATCAGGGCAGCCTCTATGAGCAGGGTGCCTGAACCGCACATGGGATCCAGGAACATGACATCCTGTCCCTGATCCGGCCCCCAGCCCGCAAGTGTTACTATTGCGGCGGCAAGACTCTCCTTGAGGGGTGCCGTGCCCCCGCCGGCGATCCTGTAACCACGCCTGTGGAGGCTCTGACCAGAAAGGTCAATGGCAAGCACTGCCGCATCCCCCTGGACATGGAGGCGGATCCTAAGGTCTGGCCGATCCACATTTACAGAGGGACGCCTGCCATATCTCTCCATGAACTGATCCGCCACCGCATCCTTTACCCTGAGGGCCGCAAAGTGACTGTGCTTCAGCACAGAGCCTGAAAGCGTGCAGTCAACGGCAAAGGTCCCTTCAAGCCCCATGTGCTGGGACCAGTCAATCTTCCAGCACTTCCTGTAAAGGGCATCTTCATCACCAACCTGGAACTCTGCTATCTTAAGCAATATCCTGGAAGCAAACCTGGAACAGAGACACATACGGTAGGCTGAACCAAGATCGCCTCTCCACTCCACATGACCCTTTGACCAGCCTATCACCTCGCCGCCACAGCTTCTGATCTCACCTGCACACAGTTCCTCTATACCTGCCGCACACGTGGCAGTCAGATGGCAGCTCCTTTCAGATTCCATAAACTATACCTGTTCCTCTCCAGGACTATCTTCACTGTACGGGAAGGTAATGGTCACACTTGTACCCCTGTCAGGACCGCTGTCAATCTGGATGACGCCCCCCATGGCATCGCACAGCCGCTTGACGATACTGAGCCCAAGACCAGTTCCCCTGGTCTTTGTGGTCATAAAGGGTTCAAACAGCCTCTGCTTCACCTCATCAGGAATACCGGGACCGTTGTCCGTTACATTCAAAACCACCTCATGGTCACCCAGGGTTATGGACAGGCACACATGCCCGTCCTCCTGTTCCTTTACTGCGTCAGTGGCATTCTGCACCAGGTTGATAATGATCTGCAGCAACTTCTCCCTGTCCATACGGACTTCGCCACTGTCGCACCGGATATCCAGCATGCCAGCATCACCTGAGCTGCCAGTATGCCTTACAAGGTCCCTGCAGAATTCCTCAAGACGAAATACAGTATCACGCAGATCCGGGGAGCGGGCATACTCCAGAAGCGCGCTGGTCAGACGCTCAAGCCTCACAGTCTCCTCAACAATCAGCTCCATATCCTCCTTGAGGTCCTCTATTCCCCCGCAGTCGCAATCTTCTTCCATGTGTATCTGTGCAAAACCCTTTATGCTACTGAGAGGATTCCTGATCTCATGGGCCAGGACCGCTGCCATCTGTCCCAAAACAGCAAGCCGCTCCTGCTCCCGAAGCTGTTCCTCCAGGCGATAAGTCCGTCTCCACGACCGGATGAAAAACAGGGCCAGTATCCATAGAAATACGATGGAGGAGATAATGAGTCCAAGCTGTATATTTGCCTTTCTTGCAATGGCATAGGCCTTGTATGGATGCAGGGCCACCTTCAGGCAAAATGTCTGTGCCACTGGTGAAGGCTTGAGTGTGTCGAAGTCAGGGACTCCCCCCTCATCACCTGTGCCTGAAAATGCACCATCCACCTGCTGGTCCGAGGTTTCAGAGGCGATGTGCAGACTTAGCGGGAAATAGAGGACAAAGACCTCCTCACCTGTGGCAAGCTTCTGAAAACCGATGACAGGCCGCATTGTCCTGAACACCTTCTCCACATCCTCGTCATAGACCCGCCTTCCTGAAAGCACCTGATTGGAATGGATAAGTATGGTGCCATCACGGTCAAACAGTGTAAGAAAGGCAAGATGCTCCCACTGGTCACTGCACAGCAACTCCTCAAACATGTCACTCCTGAGACCAAGACGCTCAAGAGTGAATCCTATGTTTACAGCCACATCAACTGCCCGGGTTTCAAGTAAATTCTTGGCCCCCTGCATGGAGATACGGTATGTCCCTATGGCGCTGATTATGGCCACCACTGAAAACAGGGCCAGGAGCACCAGAAACGATGCCTGATACCCTGTTATAAAGAGGCGGGATGTCAACCTATCTGTAATCTTTCTGAATGTCTCTACCATATGCATGAATATACGTCTGAACATAAATCTTTACCAGTCTGCCACCTTGAAAGTACAGCGAACACAGGCAGAACAAATAAAGGATACTCGGTCATCAGCAACGCTTATACGTTTCAGATATCCTGCAGCGTGTCCGGATGGCTATATTCCACAAGACGTGATAAGCTGTCGAGGTACGATACATATCAACAGAAGATGTGAGGACAAATCCATGAAAATCTTTCAAGGCCCCATAGAGCTGGACATACAGAAATTCACCAATGGTCTGAAGGCAGCAGATGGCATGGACAAGGCCGGCATGATCCTGATCCATAATGGCATTGTCAGGTCTGATGATCTATCAGGCAACACGGTGGAAAAGATAGACGTAAAGGTGGATGCAGAACGGCTTGGGACCATCCTGGACCAGACCGCAGACATGGACGGGATCATAGCGGTGGATGCCTGGATAGTGGAAGGGACCCTCTCTGTAGGCCAGGACATAATGCTTCTTGGCGTTGCAGGAAACACCAGGGGCAACGTGATTCCCGCCCTATCGTCTGCACTTGACGCCATAAAGGCAGGGGTAACAAGCAAAAAACAGCACCTTGCCTGAATACGTTCAACACTAACCATAGCTTGTGTCCATCCATAAAATGGACCTTTTGCCCTATGGCTGCGTTACTCGTCGGTGAAAAATACTCATGTGCACCAAGGCCACTCCGCCCCCTTTCACCTCCTCATGCCTTGCCATAGAACAAAATTTTCATTTCTGGAGGGACACTATCATACAGGGAGTCAGAATGAAGTGAAACCTGTTTCCGAACCCTCTGGGCTGACCACTGGTGATGAGCTGTTGCACCTCAAACATCAGGTCATAGTGATCTGCAGGCAGCTCTATGAAAAGGGCCTGCTTGCAGGTGCAGACGGCAATCTGTCTGTAAAATTAGGCACCAACAGCATACTAACCACGCCAACCGGGGCGCACAAGGGCTTTATCACCAAAGAAGAGCTTGTAATCACCGATCTGGCAGGAAATGTCACTGAAGGCACAGGCAGACCGTCCAGTGAACTTGCAATGCATGTGGCCATATATGAGGCAGATCCGGCATGCAGGGCCATTGTCCATACCCACGCCCCTTACGCCCTTGCCCTCTCACTGTCTAACAGGCCCTTTGACTCTTCAAGACTGGCAGAGACCGAATTGATACTTGGAGAGGTGGTTGAAGTGCCTTACGCGCCCCCAGGCACCCCTGAGCTGGCAAGGGCCGTTGCAGCGTGCACAGACAGGGGACCGGTTCAGATACTTGCGAGACATGGCGCTGTCTCACGGGGTAAAACCCTGATGGAGGCATTTCAGCTCATGGAGTGTCTGGAACACAACGCACGGATCCTGGTCATGGCAGAACTGCTTGGCCGTTTCGAATAGCCAGGAGAAAAGATGGTGGCAACTTCGCCAATCCCTGTTACCCCTTGGTCCGCCGTGGATTTTTCCGGAAAGATGATTATGCTTTAAAATAGACGCATGGCAGGATCATGAAAAAACCAATCAAAATCTTTGCAAAAGATATTGAGAGCACTGCCCTTGAACAGTTCAGGAGTGCAATGGAGCAGGACTTTGCCGTAAAGGGTGCCCTCATGCCTGATGCCCATACCGGCTACTCCCTGCCCATAGGCGGGGTCGTTGCAACTGAGGGGGTGGTTGTCCCTGCATGGGTAGGTTACGATATCGGATGCGGCATGTGTGCCATTCCCACAACATTCAGGCGCCGTGACATTGAAAACATGAGCCACGAGATATTTCGGGGCATATATCAAAGGATACCAGTAGGTTTCAACGTAAACAAAAAACCCGTGGATTCATCCCTAACCCCGCGCAACCTCACCAGAATCGGCAAAAAGGCATTTGAAAACAGAAAGGGCTTCAGGGCCCTTGGCTCACTGGGAAGCGGGAACCACTTCATTGAGATCGGATATGACGAATCTGACCGGATATGGATAATCATTCATTCAGGCTCCAGGGGTGTAGGACACGGCATAGCCACTGAGTACATGAAACTCGCATCAGGGAGCGGAAAGGCAAAAGAGGGCCATTTTGGCCTTGATGTTGCCAGCGACCTTGGCCAGTCATACATCAATGACATGAACTGGGCACTGGAATTTGCCCTTGAAAACCGCAGCGAGATGATGCGCCGTATTGTAAGGGAGATAAAAAATCACTGCGAAGGCGAGGCCCTATGGCAGGACCTCATTAACAGGAACCACAACCACGCAGAGTTTAAAGACGGTCTGTGGATACACAGAAAAGGCGCAACCCATGCAGAACAGGGAATGATGGGAGTAATCCCCGGCAACATGCGCGACGGTTCCTTTATTGTAAAAGGCAAGGGCAACCCTGACGCCCTGTGGTCCAGTTCACATGGAGCAGGACGCATCATGGGCAGAAAACAGGCGCGAAAGCGGCTCAGTGCCAAAAAGTTTGCCGAAACCATGACAGGCATCACAGCGAGAGTGGGAAAAGGCACCATAGACGAATCCCCCTTTGCCTATAAAAACATATTTGACGTAATGCGCCAGCAGTCAGACCTCGTAGAGGTGGTGCATCACGTTCGCCCCATCATTAATATCAAAGGATGATTACAGCTACCCGTTCACCATGGACCCACTGGACCTGCCTGACGAGATCATAGACGCCATAGCCCGCATCCACCAGCCTGCCCTGGTCCACAGCGCAGAGAAGAGCCTGTTTGTCAATGCGGCATTTGTGGAACTGCTTGGCTATTCCCGCCCGGAGCAGATAGAGGGCAGGTTCATGGGCGAGTTTATTGCCCCCTGGCACTTTGGTCATCCGCGCATGGGCCGCAGAGAGGCTGCGGGCAGGAAAAGGGATGGCGGCAATATAGACATTGAAATATCCACACTACCTCTCCAGTGTTCCGCAGGAACCACCCTGTATCAGAGCATCATAAAAGATGTAACTGAACAAAAACAGTGGGAAGGTGCCATGCTCCAGTCTGAACGTTTGGCTGCCATGGGCCGGCTCGCAGGTGAGATTGCCCATGAAATCAACAACCCGCTGGGAGGCATCCTGCTCTACGCCAACCTTATACACGAAGACCTCGAGCCAGGAAGCCAGGCAAGGGCCAACCTTGAAAAGATAATAAAGCTTGCAACAAGGTGCAGGATCATTGCCAAGGGCCTGCTGAACTTCGGCAGATCGTCATCAAAGTCATATGCCCCTGTGGACCTTAACAAGGTCATTCGGGACATGTACTCCCTTATCGAGGACCACAAGATACTCATAAAGGTAAAGACCGAATTCAGCCTCGCCCGTGATCTGCCCCATCTCATGGGCGACAAGGGACAGCTGGAACAGGTGGTGCTTAACATCATGATAAATGCCGGAGAGGCCATGAGGGGACAGGGGACATTGCGGGTCAAATCCTGCTTCTCGCCTGAGACAAAGACCATCACCATAAAATTTGAGGACACTGGACCGGGCATCCCCGAGGAGATAAGGACAAGGATATTCGAACCGTTCTTCTCAACCAAACAGCCTGGTCGCGGTACAGGTTTGGGGCTTTCCATAACCCATGGTATTGTGCAAAGACATGGCGGAAAGATAAAGGTTTCAGAAGGGATGGGACAGGGGGCATGCTTTGAACTCATTTTTCCCGTGAACATATCGGGTTCTTAAGGTATTCTATCTGAGAACACACAAAATGCCGGTACTGTCACATGACAAGACCTGGTACTTATCTACGTCACAACAAATCATAAAATCACGAAATCAATATCCGAAAATTGATCACACTGGGTCAAATACCCTGCATGGATCACTTTTCACCATGAGCACTGGCTGTTTTTTCAGCATCTTAAACAATAGGAGAACATGAAAGAACGAATACTCATTGCAGATGATGATCCTGACATAAGGGATGGGTGTTCCCAGGTCCTAAGCAGGCTGGGGTGTCAAATAACAGAGACATCAACCGGGGCCGAGGCCTTGCGCCTCTTGAACAAGTACGAGTTTGACCTGCTTCTCCTGGACCTCAAGATGCCTGACATAAACGGACTGGATCTGCTGCGTACCATCAGGGAGCAGGACGACTCCCTGCCTGTCATCATGATCACTGCCTACGGCACCATACAAAACGCCGTCGAGGCCATGAGGATGGGGGCCAATGACTTCCTGCCCAAACCATTTGAACCTGAAGAGCTGCGTCTTGTGATAAGGCGCACCCTTAGCGCCAAACGCCTTGCGCTTGAAAATCTCTATCTAAAGGAGGAACTGAAGAGGAAAGAGGGGGAGGTCTGCATCATCGGCCAAAGCCAGCCCCTTTTGAGGGTATTTGATCAGATCAAGAGACTTGCCCCTACAGACAGCACCGTACTCATTACAGGAGAGAGCGGCACAGGCAAGGGCCTGCTTGCCAGGCATATACATGAACTCAGCCAGCGCAAATCCCACCCCTTTGTCTCAGTGGACTGTTCCACACTGGTACCTTCCCTGTTCGAGAGCGAACTATTCGGTCATGTCAAAGGGGCATTTACAGGCGCAGAGACCAGCAAGGTGGGCAAATTCGAGCTTGCCAGTGGCGGCACACTGTTCCTTGACGAGATAGCCAACATAAACCTGGAACTTCAGGCAAAACTGCTCAAGGCGGTTGAGGAAAAAGAGATTGCAAGGGTTGGCAGCCAGCGTCTCACCAAGGTGGACGTGCGCATAATTGCAGCCACCAACCAGGACCTGAAAAAGGCTGTGCAGGAGGGAAAGTTCAGGGAAGACCTCTACTTCAGACTCAACGTAGTTGCCATCAAGACTCCAACCCTGAGGGAACGCAGGGACGATATTCCACTGCTTGCAGACTACTTCCTGAAAAAGGCAGGAGAAAAGTACGACAGGCCAGGCCTTGGACTAACCCCTGCAGCCATAAAATTTATGCAGGGTTACCGCTGGCCAGGCAATGTCCGGGAACTGGAGAACACAATGGAACGGGTCGTGATATTTGCCACCAGCAGATCCATTGACGTAGAAGATATTGAGGCAGCGGGCCTTAGACCCGGTGATGGATATCTGCATCCTCGACGCAGAAAGGATACAGACAGGGGGCAATCATTCACCAGGAACGGCAGACCGCTTACCCTTCAGGAGGTGGAGAAGGAACATATAAAGAAAGTGCTGGAACACACTGGAGGTAACCGCACAGAGGCTGCAAAACTTCTCAAGATCGACCGCAAGACATTGAGGCTCAAACTCCAGAGATGGGGCTTCGAAGAAAACTGAAACAGGATTTACAGGAGAAAGCTATCCTCTGCACCCTCTGTCCGCTCAGTATACAGGTATCTCCTCAGGAAGATAACGGGACAGTGTCCCATCCCCTGCAGGCCATGCCAGCAGTCTTCGGAGAAATGACTTGAACCTGAGCTTGTCACCAGGCGGAACAATAAAACCGGGTAGTGGACAGTTGCGCACCTCCACCATGGTATTGACGTTTTCCCTGTTGCTCTCCTCTACCTCACCACTCTCCGTGGCACTGTCAGGCTTGCAGACAGAGGCATGCAACAGGCCGGAAAGGTTGCCGGTAAAGCCGCCATGACTGTCAAGGTGCTCTATGATCTGATACATGGACAGGTTGATGGTAATGAGGAATGGATCCATGTCCGCAGCCCCATGCTCCAGGCACGGTGTAACTGACGACATGGCCCTGCAGGCAAACGGCCGGCTATCATATACCAGACACAATCCATTGGAATCGAGAAGGGGACACTTTCCCTCTCCATGCTCACCTTTGTCCTCGGTAATCTCCTCGCCGCGTATGATCTGCCAGGTATTTCTGTTGAGTGTGGTCGTAGGGATATATCTGGCAGAAGTTGCCGCTGCAACAAGGTCCTTCTCCATATCTTCATCCAGGCCGTGCCCCACTGCCCGTGCTACCATATCTGCCTCAAGAGTGGTAACAGCCACATTGACAGTACAACAGGTGCTGCAGCCCTTTTGGCATGCAAATGAAAAATCCCTTATAAACTCATCATAAAAGCTGTAAAGTGCCACAAGTGGTGTATATTTATCATCATTCATAAGGGTAAACATAATGCAGAGCGCTGACCAATACAATTTTTATATCCTGGCTTTGCATGCTATTTTATGACCAAAGCTGATAATGATACATATCTGGCCGAACAGGCCCCACTAACTGCCGTCGTTTGAGCAACATACTGGAATGGCCCGCAAAAGAAAGATATTTCGTAACATAAAGTTGACTCTTAGCTACTGTGGCACGAGATACCACGGCTGGCAGAAACAGATCGGGGTCATTACTGTTCAGGAGGTACTGGAACAGGCAGTGGCTACAATTACAGGCGAGCAGCCCTCTCTCGTGGCATCTGGCAGGACAGACGCAGGGGTACACGCCATGGGCCAGGTGGTAAATTTCAGGACAGAGTCCACCATCCCGCTCGAAGGTCTTGTCAAAGGCCTGAACAGCATACTTCCATCTGACATAGCGGTCCTCCAGGCGCAGGATGTCCCCTGGAAATTTCACGCAATCGGAAGCAGTACCTCCAAAAAATATCAATATCTCATAGTAAACTCGGGGGTAAGACTACCTCTGTGGGAGGAACGGGCCTGGGTTGTCACCCGTGGCCAGCTTGACGTGGAGGCAATGCGACTCGCCTGCGGGACACTATGTGGAACCCATGACTTCTCATCATTTACAGCCAGCGGGGCCTCGGCAAAGACAAGGACACGTACAGTGTCTGAATGCTCGGTCAATCTGCCTGATCACCCTCTTTTTCCACCTGTACCAGGCAGACAGATCATGTTTACTATTGCCGCAGATGGATTCCTTCGTTATATGGTGCGTAATATAGTGGGTCTTCTGGTTGAAATTGGTCTGGGCAGGAGAGACCCATCAGAGATCATGGAGGTTATAAGGGCCAGAGACCGCAGTGCAGCCGGCCCCACAGCGCCTCCACAGGGTCTTTACCTCATGGCAGTTACCTACAAGCCTGACGCATATAATGGCCGATGAGCACACAAACCCTGAGATGATATTCAACAGACAGGCATACTACAGGACACTTGAAATGCTGAGGCAATTAACAAAGGCAGATGGCGTTTTTTCTCATGGTTTTTAACCGACAGACAAAATATCATTAACAAACCATTGTAACTGATGGGCTTTAAAAGCATGATAAAAAGCGCCTACAGGTGTCATGTAGTATGTATCATACCTGAATTGAGCGATTCCCAAGTTTGCATGAGATGCAAGGCGGAGGATACGCAGACGTACTGTTGTACTTCAAGTATCTGACAGGTAAGCGAAGACTCCGAGGCAGCAGATCATGCGAAATTGGGAATCCCGTAGGGGTTTCAAATTATGTAGAAAGCAAAACAGTTACAGCAAACCCGTTGGGTGACGGATAATTTTACAAAAAAACAGCATTAATTTACTGTAATTAAAGATAAAACAATATTTCACATGATTTGAAACGCTCAATTCAGGTCATACATAGAATGTTTACAACTCAATGTCAGTGGATAAGCTTTAAAAGCATGGGAAGAAGCACCATCTGCCGTATAAGGTGCCCTGTAACATGCTCTCTTATGAATGCAGTGAAATAGAATAGCTGGACCTGCAGACAAAGACATGATTGCAGGCCCGATTGATCAGCTCAACAAGGAGATTCCAAAATGTCGTGGGAAGCACCACTTGCTGAACGTGTCAGGAACCTGAAACCGTCCCCTACCCTTGCCGTTGATGCAAAGGCAAAGGCCCTTAAGGCAAAGGGGGTGGACATTGTAAATCTCTCAGCCGGTGAACCGGATTTCGACACGCCGGATCACATCAAAGAGGCAGCCATAAAGGCCATCAAGGAAGGATTCACCAAATATACTGCGGTTGCGGGTATTCCCGAACTAAAGGACGCAATAGCCGCAAAGATGCAGAGGGACTACGGCATATCCTACTCATCAGACGAGATAATTGCCTCAACCGGTGGCAAACAGGTACTGTACAACATAATGCAGGCCATTCTCGATCCTGGTGACGAGGTGATAATCCCGGTGCCATACTGGGTATCATACCCTGCCCTTGTGGAGCTGGCAGGTGGCGTACCGCAGTATCTCATGTGCAGCGCTGATGACAACTTCGCCCTTGATATGGACGGGCTCAGTACAATGATCACCTCAAGGACCAAGGCAATAATACTTAACAGTCCATCCAACCCCACTGGCGCAGCATACTCACGCACAGACCTTGAGGAGGTATCAAAACTCGCCCTGCAACACGATTTTTACATCATATCAGACGATATATATGATGAGATACGTTTTGACGGCATTGCGCCTGAAAATGCAGTATCCGTAAACCCTGAATGCAGGGACAGGGTCCTTGTGGTGAACGGTGTCTCAAAGACATATGCAATGACAGGATGGCGTATAGGTTATATGGCAGGGCCTGCTGCAGTGGTCAAGGCCACTGCAAAGATACAGAGCCAAAGTACATCCAACCCCAACTCCATTGCCCAAAAGGCTGCGGCTGCCGCCCTCTCTGGTCCCCAGGAGTGTATCAAGGTAATGAAAAAGGCATTTGCAGAGCGGAAGGAGTACATTATCAACAGACTCAGAGGTATTGATGGGGTAAAATGTGTAGAGCCATCAGGCGCATTCTATGCCTTCCCTGACATGTCCGCCTTTTACGGCAGGCAGCATGACAATGGTACTGTATCCGATTCGCTCTCTCTTGCAGACTATCTGCTGGAAACCGCCCAGATTGCATGCGTTCCTGGCATAGCATTTGGCGATGACCGGTTCATTCGCTTCTCGTACGCCACTGACATGGAGGTCATCAAAGAGGGCATGGACAGGTTAGAAAAGGCTCTTGGAGCTCTTAGATAGTCAGATTCAAGATATGCATGACAGAATAGGGTGTCTCTCAGCAGAGAACAGGTTGAAATGGGCTGCCATTGCCTCAGCAATCTTCTGCGTCTGTGTGCTCATGCAGATCGCCTTCATCCTCGTGAGAGGGGCACCCCTATGCCTTAACACTGGCTGCAAGGTAGTTGAAGAGCTGGTGGAACTAAATCCCATACTCTTCAACCTGTTGGGAGCTGTCTTTTTTGCCGCCTGCGCCACCACTGCTGCCATTGGCCGCAAACATCCGCTGTTCTGTACGCTGTTCCAGGTGCTATGCATAGGCGGCTTTGCTGCAGAAGGCATCCTGTTCAGCTATCAGGCATTTGTAGCAGGGGCCTGGTGTTCCTACTGTCTCATGATCCTTGGCGCAGTAGTGATCATAAACGCCATTGCTGGCATAAGGCAGCTGTTTGCAGGCCTCTTCATTCTCGTGGTGGAAGTATTGCTCTTCTCTTTGCTAAATTTCAACATCTCCACGGGAAAGATACAAACCCTCACCCTTGACAACGGCACATGCGCCATTACGAGGTGTGAAAAACCGGCAAGGACCCTTTACCTGATATTTTCACAGGACTGCCCGCACTGCCACAAGGTACTGGAGGCATTATCCGGTTGCAGCCAGTGTGAGTTTCACTTCAACCCCATCAAAAAGATACGAAAGGGACTTCTACCTGGCACCATACCTGAGAAGGAGTATGTACCAGAGATAAACCGCCTGGCCCTTAGCATCCTGGGTATAGACTCCATACCTGTACTGCTGGTAAAGAGACGTGATGGCTACCTGCTGATAAAGGGAGACCACGAAATAATAGCCTACATTCGCAGCCACTGTTCACCACAGGCCCCTGCACATAATGTTCAACCAGAAGGCAGTGTAAAACACAAAAAAAACGGTGAAAATGATACATTCCTTCAGGAAACGGCCCCGGATTTCCTGCAACCTGATGACAACGGGGGGGCATGCTCTCTTGAAAATGGCTGCAACGAGCAGTAGATTTAATCAATGATTCAAATTGACCATTCAGGGAAGACTTTTATAAGACACAAGCCTGACTGAATCAATCCTTTCCTATTAAACCGACCTGAAATTCAGAAGCAATTGGCAAAGGCGTAAGGTCCTTTTTCTCATGATTTTGACCGCGGGCAAATTTGTCATGGACAAGTCATTGCAACTGATGAGCTTTAAAAGCATGATAAAAAACACCATCTGCCGTATAGGTATCATGTAGTATTATGGAAATCATAAACTCGGTAGAAAAGATGCGCCAACGGTCAAGGTCATGGAGAGGTGCAGGCCTTACCATTGGTCTGGTCCCAACAATGGGCTTTTTTCATCAGGGCCATCTCTCACTCATGGATCAGGCCATAAAACTATCACAGCGGGTGGTGGTTAGCCTGTTTGTAAACCCTACCCAGTTCGGTCCTTCAGAAGATTTAGATAAGTACCCCCGCAACGAAGACCGCGACATACGCCTTGCTGAAGAAAGAGGGGTACACTGCCTGTTCATGCCCAGGCCAGAAGATATCTATACCCCCGGGCATCAGACATGGATAGAGGTCACCGAGGTGTCGAAGGGATTGTGCGGCAGATCCAGGCCAGGACACTTTCGTGGTGTGGCCACCATTGTTGCAAAGCTTTTCAACATCGTTGAACCGGACATGGCAGTCTTTGGAGAAAAGGACTTTCAGCAACTACAGATCATCAGGACAATGGTCCGTGACCTGAATTTCCCTGTAAAGATATACGGTCATCCCATAGTCAGGGAAGATGACGGACTGGCCATGAGTTCGCGTAACACCTACCTCTCTCCAGAAGAGAGAAGCCAGGCCCTCTGTCTCAACCAGGCGGTAGGACTGGCCCGCGAACTCGTACTTGAGGGATGCAGGCAGAGGAGCGAGATAGAAAAAAAGGTGCGGGACCTTATTGCCAGCTACCCACTTGCAAGAGTTGACTACATATTCATAGGAGACCCAGAGACCCTCAAGGAACCTGAGACCGTTCCCTCACCGGCCCTCATTGCCCTGGCAGTGCACATCGGATCAACACGTCTCATAGACAATGGATTAATCCCCTGAACAGTTATATAGAAACCATACTACACAACACCTGAAATGCTGAAGCAATTGGCAGAGGCGGACAGGGCTTTCCCCATGAGTTTGACTGCGGACAAGCTTGTCATTAACAGCTCATTGCAACTGATGAGCCTTAAAAACATGATAAAAAGCTCCCCATGCTGTATAGGTGTCATGTAGGATGATAGAGAAAGAACCAAGAAGATATGTTACGTTCAATGCTCAAATCAAAGATACACAGGGCTACTGTTACTGATGCCAACATAAACTACGAAGGCAGCCTCACCCTTGACAGGGACCTCATGGACGCCGCTGATCTCCTGCCATGTGAAAGGGTAATGGTGTACAACATCACCAATGGTGAAAGGTTCGACACCTACATAATCACAGGTGAAAGGGGAAGTGGCACCGTATGCATCAATGGCGCAGCAGCGCGCAAGGCAAACATAGGCGATCTCATCATAATCGCATCATATGCCAGCTATTCAGACTCTGAAATACGGAATGGGGGCAGCAAGCTGATAATAGTCGATGATCTCAACAAAATAAGCGAAGAA
>Ga0256914_1000456_pt1 | contig 40574 bp, 34 predicted proteins | sample HulkmetaG_FD_191571 | JGI IMG/M metagenome (GOLD analysis project Ga0256914, IMG submission 191571) | Hydrothermal chimney microbial communities from Main Endeavour vent field at the Juan de Fuca Ridge, Pacific Ocean - Hulk | ecosystem: Environmental > Aquatic > Marine > Hydrothermal vents ... | reverse complement strand
CTGAGGTGGAGGGAAGACTTTTTAGATACATACCTGGAGCCAATAGGGGAGGTGGATTCTATATACCCTTCAACAATAATGGAAAGTACCTCTCTCTCCCGTGGAGTTAGTTCTTCCCACATATAGAGCCCCCCTTTTCTTTTTAAGACCCCTTCTACTTCTACTAAATAAGCACTAACAACTGGTTATGGGACTGTCAAGGAAGGGGGGGCATCTCTAATAACTGCACCTCCCATCTCACTTTATTCATTAAGGGGAATGATGTAGGATATACAGTGGAGCCTTTTAGTTAGTCTCAACTGTTCAGTATGCTTCAAATGAGGGGTTATAGAAAGTTATCTGGAGAGAGGGTTAGATATTGGGTTATTACATCCTGGATATCAGGAAGAGATTCCTGTTGCCACAGGGTGTAGGAGAAGTCAGAGAGCCAGTTTATATTCTGGGCACTATCTGTATCTATTCCCTTTAGTTGACTCCACGTGGTGATGAAGTCTTCTAGGGTGGAGACTGGGACCTCATCCCCTGCCTGTTGAAATATTTTATTTACTGAAGTCACATAGTCTTTTAAGGAGGAATAACCCAGTTCTTCATACGTAGAAAGGGCAGTTTGCATCATTAAGTTGGCCAGGTCCTTATTATCTGTCTTTATCAAGGTGCCATAATTTTCAAAAAGTGTATTTAATGCATCTGTATCTCCATTTTCCACCATGTCCTTTATCATGAGGGCAGACATACTGGTGGAGCCTTCTTCATATGCAGCACTCATGGCCTGGATATACTGTGTAAATCCATAAAGGGCATCTTCACTGCCATCCTGTTTCAGTGTCTCATATATCTCATTTAGATTCTTTGCGGTAAGGGATATATTTGTGGGAGAGGAAAGCTCTGCTTCCAAGAGTGTCTCGTCCAGGGAATAAGGGTTTTCCTGTTGGGGCTGGATGGGGAATAGGGTAGAGATGATGAGACCATCGTCTATTCCTATCATTTTTCACCTCCCTGAGGTTTTTTATTTAACCTCTCTAATAAAAAATATTCATTTTAGAGAAAAAATCAAGCCCTGGTGGAGGATAATAGGGCCCCATAGAAAAACTCTCTTTTAAAAAGAGGATGGAAGGGAGATACCTCTTTGATTTTCTGCCATGAGGGATTTTCCCTTAAGAAAGCCTCAATACATCTCTGGTTTTCCTCTGGCATAATAGTGCAGGTGATGTATATTATAACCCCTCCCTTAGAGAGGGTAGTGGTGGCGGCCTTTAATAATTTAAGCTGGAGGGAGGAAAAGGTCTCTATATCTTCTGGTTTTCTCTTCCATTTTATATCTGGCCTGCGGGAGAGGACCCCCAGACCAGAACAAGGAACATCCAGGAGGACGGTGGAGGGGGAATTTTTCCCACACAGGGGAATGGTGGCGTCCCACACAAAGAGGGGAGGAGGGGTTATACCAAGCCTGGCAGTCCCTTTTTTTAACCGTACCAGAGAGCTATGTTTTATATCGCTGGCAAATAGGGAAGAGGTGAGAGAGGATTCCATTAGCAGGGATGTCTTTCCCCCTCCCCCTGCACACGCATCCCAGAGGGGAGGAGTCCATTTCTCTGGAGAGAGGAGTTCCAGCACGGTCTGGGATCCTATGGACTGGCGGGAGATGATACCTCTTTTCTCAAGATGGACCATCTGCTCCCAGGGAAGGGATTCAAAGGCAAATCCCCAGGGGGTCCTGTGAAGGTAGTCCCCTTGGTTTAGCCACCTTTGATATAGGTCTCTGCCTTCTTCTTTTGAGAGATTTACCCTTATTCCAGTTAGAGGAGGAGATACAGAGGCGGTAAAGAATCTATGGGCATTTGCTGGATACAGGGTGAGGATCCTCTCTACCATCCAGGTGGGAAGAGAATAATAAGTACTGCAGAACCGTGTTTTGTTGGGGGTGTGCTCCCTGTAAAAGGAGGGGGAGAGGTAGATGGATCTGTTTTCATCTATCCTTCTGAGAACCGCATTGGCCAGACGGGTCAGGGAGGGACCAAATATTCCCTTTATAAATCCTACATACCAGTTTACTGTGGCATAGGGGGGAATCCTGTCCAGATATAATATCTCATAGGTGCCCAGGCTCAGCGCTACCTTCAAAAGACGTGGAAGTTTTTTGAATCGTGCCCGTATCCTGTGGGCAAGTATAAACTCCAGTCTCTTTTTGAGCCTGAAATATCCATAGCACAGGTGGGATATAAGTCCCCTGTCTGAGTGGGAGAGGTCCTTTCTGGCCCATTCAATCTCTCCCTGAAGGTCTCTTCCCCCCAGGACCTCTATGATGGTTTCTATTGCCCTTAGCCGTACATCAGGCCTTTTGTCTCTGCTCATAAGAGGTATCCACGAATTTTTCCAGGGCCCATCTTATCTGATCAAGGGAGACCAGGGTATCCAGGCAGGGCCCATGGGGCCTTATATTTAATACCCCGAATACAGGCAGAGGGTAGGTGTCTTGGATCCCCGAGGCAAGGTCCCTCTCACACGCAACCGCCACTATTATAGCGGGACGATTTTCCACCACTATCCTCCGGGCTATGGTGCCTCCTGTGGCAATGGCCATTTTTACTCCAAAGGAATCCCTCAGATCCAGAAGGACTCCAATGGGGCATCGTCCACATCTTTTGCAATTGTCTATGTTATATGTGAGACGTATGGTGCATTTGCTATTTTGAAGGCAATGGGGCAGTAATAATAATATCCTGTGAGGGGGATATTTTTTTGCCTCATTTAGCACCATCTCGTTATTTACGTTTATGAAAGAGGCCCGCACCTTTTCTTTTGGTATCCCAAATATTCCCCCTACAAGGGTCATAAGGGGCAAAAAAAGTTTTATCACCACCCCTCTGGTCTTTTTTGAAAAGAGTACTTCTCTTTTAAGGAGGATACTCAGGATGAGGGATGTGGTACACCAGACTATGAGCGAGATTATAAAGAGGACCACAAGTCCCAGGATGATAGGGGCAGCGGGGTGTATGTTGGATAGGCCAACCACGGGTATTATCCAGAAAAATACCAGGAAGATGATGACCGCTGCAGAGGTGAGGAAAAGCAGGGCGATAAATACCCTTTTTTTTGCAGAAAATCCTTGTGTTATCTCCTTTTCCAGTTGAGTGAAGACCTTGTTGTCCATCTTTCCATCTGAGGGTTATAGATATCCACAGGAAAATTCCCTGGCAGATAGGATGCGTGAGCCTTGAGGGCGTAATCTTTTTATCCTGTATATCCTGTCCTCACATGCTATCTCCAGGGCATCTTCTTTGAGTCCAAGCACCTCTCCTGGCCTTGCATCCTCAGGTCTCTCTCTGCCTATCTCTCCTGGGAACAGCTGGACATTTATGGTGCGTCCCCTGGCAGAGGTAAACTTGAAGTACGCCATGGGCCAGGGATAGAGCCCCCGTATCTTGTTGTGGATTATAAGGGCCCTGTTGTGCCAGCTCACTTCTCCCATTTCTTTGGTGAGCTTTGGGGCATAGGATGCCAGGGAATGGTCCTGGGAGATGGGGACTATCCTTCCCTCTTTTATCTTTTTCAGTGCCTCAATGAGAAGTTCTCCTCCCATTTGGGCCAGTTCATCGTGGAGACTCTGGGCGGTATCCTCAATCCCTATGGCAAGGGCCCGTTGGAGCAGGATTGGGCCAGTGTCCAGTTCCTTTTCCATCTCCATTATAGTTATCCCTGTAACCTTTTCTCCATTTAGGATGGCCCACTGTATGGGAGCGGCCCCTCTGTATTTTGGAAGGAGGGATGCGTGAACATTTATGGTCCTGAGGGGAGGGAGATATATTATCTCTTCAGGGAGGAGGAGCCCATAGGCCACGACCACAAAGAGATGTGCCCTGAGATTTTTCAGGTGATCTATTATCTCCTTATTCCCTTTGAGTGCAGGAGGTTGAAGTATCTCAATCCCCCGGGAGAGGGCCAGCTCTTTCACAGGGGTGGCTCTTGGACGTTTCCCCCTTCCCGCAGGGCGATCAGGCTGGGTTATCACTGCCACCACTTCTGCTCCCTCCCAGGAAAGGAGCCTTTTTAAGATGATGGCAGCAAATTGGGGACTTCCAAAAAAGACTATTCTCATCTTCTCTTTTTTTTCATCTTTTTGAGTTTTTTTTCATACATGCTTCGTCTTAATCTGCCTGCATAGTCTATTATGAGTTTCCCATTTAGGTGATCTATTTCATGCTGTAAACATATGGCCAGCATATCTCTTGCATCCAGTGTTTTTTCCTGTCCCTCCAGGTCTGTATATTTTACGTGGATAAGGGAGGACCTCTTTATCTTACACTTAAATCCAGGGAGGCTGAGACATCCTTCTTCACTTTCTTCCTCTCCCTCTTGCTTTATTATCTCGGGATTTATAAGTACCAGTGGAGAATTTCTCTTTTCTGAGCCAGATATATCCACTGTTACCACCCTCTTTAATATCCCCACCTGGGGAGCGGCCAGTCCAATTCCCTTGTTCTCGTACATAACCTCAAACATCTCGCTGGTGAGTTTTTTTGTGTCTTCATCTATGTGATCAATTGGCTCAGCCCTTTTTTGTAGGACTGGATCAGGATAATATATAAGTTGTAGCATGGCTATCCTGTCCTCTATTTTTTCTGGTCCCTGAGTCTTATTCCAAGTTCCCTTAATTGAGTCTTTTTTACCTGGGAAGGGGCCTCTGTTAATAGACATGCCCCCTTCTGGGTCTTGGGAAATGGGATCACGTCTCTTATACTGCTTGAGTTGGTCAATAGCATTATTATCCTGTCAAACCCAAAGGCAATGCCTCCATGAGGGGGGGCACCGTGTTTGAGGGCCTCCATGAGGAAGCCAAACTTTTCCCTGGCCTCTTCCTCCTCTATGCCCAGGGCCTTAAACATCCTCATCTGGATATCTGATCTGTGGATGCGTATGGAACCTCCTCCTATTTCATTGCCGTTTAATACCAGGTCATAGGCCCTGGCCCTGGCATCTTCAGGCCGTGTGTCAAAATCCTCTAGACAATGGGGGGTGGGGGAGGTAAAGGGATGATGGCAGGCCTCCCATCTATTTTCTTCGTTGTTCCAGCTAAATAGGGGGAAATCTGTTATCCATACAAAATTAAATCTCCCTGAGGGTATGAGATTAAATCTCTCTGCCAGTCTTACCCTGAGATTCCCAAGGGCATCGTTTACCACCTCTGGAGATGCCGCCTGGAAAAATACAATATCTCCCACCTTTAGCCCCAGTTCCCTGGAAATGCCCTGTTTTTCCTCGTCACTTAGGAATTTGGCTATGGGGGACTGCCATTCATTTTCCTTTATCTTTATCCATGCAAGTCCCTGTGCCCCGAATATTTTTACATATTCGGTTAATTCATCAATCTCCTTACGGGTAAGTACGGCCCCTCCATCTACCTTTAGGGCCTTTACTAGGGGCGCCTTTGCAAAGAGTCTGAATTTAGATCCCCTTACAATATCTGTGATGTCATGGAGATATAGTTCAAATCTGGTATCTGGTTTGTCCACCCCGTATTTTTCAAGGGCCTGAGAGTATGTCATATGGGGAAAGGGAGTAGATACTTCAATCCCCAGTGTGTCTCTCAGGAGGTTGGCCATCATCTCTTCTGCTAGGGCCATTATGTCCTCTTCTTCCACAAAACTCATCTCTATGTCTATTTGGGTAAATTCAGGCTGTCTATCTGCCCGCAGGTCCTCATCCCTGAAGCATTTCACTATCTGGTAATATCTCTCCATTCCTCCCACCATCAGGAGTTGTTTAAAGAGCTGAGGACTCTGTGGGAGGGCAAAGAATCTCCCTTGATATAACCTGCTTGGGACCAGAAAATCCCGTGCTCCTTCAGGGGTGGATCTGGTTAGAAATGGGGTCTCTATTTCCAGAAAATCCCTATTGTTAAGAAAATTACGAATGCTCTGGGCCGCCCTGTGTCTGAAGATTATATTTTTGCACAGGCTGGGTCTTCTTAGATCCAGATAGCGGTATTTGAGCCGCAGGTTCTCTGATACCTGGATGCGATCCTCTATGAGGAATGGGGGGGTCTTGGAGATGCTAAGGAGCTTCCACTCCAGTACCACCACCTCTATCTCTCCTGTTACCAGCCTGGGGTTTTCCATGCCCTCTGGTCTTCTCCTTACCCTTCCCTTTATGGCCAAGACATATTCGGATCTTAGCACATGGGCCTCTTGGTGGGCCCTGGGGTTATGCTGGGGAGAGAACACCACCTGAGTGATACCCCACCTGTCTCTGAGGTCAATGAATATGAGCCCTCCATGGTCTCTTCTGTGTTGGACCCACCCCATGAGACATACCTCCTGGTCCAGGTGCTGTGAGGTGAGTTCTCCACATACATGGGTCCTTTTCCATCCCCCAAGCCCTGTGAGTAATTTCCTGGCCTTTTTCTCTGCCAGGGCTATTTCTTCCTCGGTTTCCAGAACCTTTTTCTCTTGCTCCATACGTCCTTACTCCTTAAATTCTGTGATATGGATATCCCTCATGGCAATGGTGTCCTGCCGGGAGAGGGTAAGATCCCTGATGGTTATTTTGTTCTCTCTTAGCTCTTCTTCCCCCAGAATGAGTACATATCTGGAGCCTATCTTGTTTGCCGCCCTTAGATGGGCCTTTATGCTCTTTACCTCATAGGTAGAGATACAGGATATCCCACGTCCTCTCAGGAGAGAGAGGATATGATATGTTGCCTCAAGTCCTTTTTCTTCCAGGGGTGCCAGGTAACAGAGGGGAGGAGAGGGAGATGGGTCCTCCATGAGAAGCGAGATTCGTTCCATGCCACAGGCAAAACCAATTCCCGGTACATCCGGTCCCCCCAGAAGCCTCACTAGACCGTCATATCTTCCCCCTCCAGCAATGGCAGACTGGGCCCCTATGTCTCCCGATAGGACCTCAAAGGTGGTTTTTTGATAGTAGTCCAGACCCCTTACCAGTTTTTTGTTCAATTTATAGGGGATATGTCTTTGTTCCAGGAGTGAGAGGGTGAGTTCAAAATGGGATCTGCAATCCTCACAGAGAAAGTCATGGAGGCAGGGTGCCTGAAGGTAGAGGGCCTGACAACCTTCCCGTTTACAATCAAGGGCCCGGAGGGGATTTTTTTCTCTCCTTTTCAGGCAGTCTTCGCAGAGCTCATCCTTATCTATATTGCCCAGAAACCTCTTTAATGCCTTTATAAAAGAGGGTCTGCATTTTTCACATCCCAGGGAATTTATCTCCAGAGAGATATGGGGTAATTTAAGTTTCCCCAGAAATTCCCATAACATGCATATTATCTCCGCATCCAGATAAGGGGATGTGCTCCCAAAGGCCTCCACATTTATCTGGTGAAATTGCCGCTGTCTTCCCTGCTGGGGGCGCTCATATCGGAACATGGGTCCCAGGGTGAAGAATTTGGAGAGCTTTTCCCTGGTGTATATCCTGTTTTCTATGTATGCCCTTACCACACCTGCTGTTGCCTCTGGTCTTAGACTAAGAGAACGTCCCTTTCTGTCAGTAAAGGTAAACATCTCTTTTTGAACAATATCTGTTTCATCCCCTATGGAGCGGGCAAATACCTCTGTTTTTTCCAGAAGGGGTAGTCTTATTTCTTGAAAACCATAGAGGGGAAATATCCTTCTGGCCTCCTCTTCCATCTGGAGATATTTATATATCTCAGGGGGAAATATATCGGAAAATCCTTTAATCTTTTTTATCATGACAGGGTTCACCTTCTTCTGGAGATGAATGGATAAAGTTAGACCAACGCCTTTTAGATGTCAAAGATAATGTAGGACTTGGGAAGGGTATTTTAGTTGAAAGACTTTCACATGTTGCAGGTGTCCCTGCATTCACAGCTTAGCTGAGAAAGGGCATAGAATATCCTCTCCTCTTTTGCCCTTTTCTCTGGGGTGAGGGATATCCTTTCTCTGCTCTGTCCCATCTCCTCAAGCCTATCCCAGGGGATAAAATCCTTATAGGCCTTCTTATCTATAACTTCTCCGCTCTTTATATCCAGAAGGATATATTGCTGAGTATCTGTGACTATCCCAAAGATTGCTGGCTGGGGAGAGAGAAGTCTTCCCATGGATATGCACTCCCTTACATAGGTCTCTATTTCTCCTGCACAAAACATTACTATAGAGAAAGGAGAGCCCTCTTTATATACCACAAAGTCCACTATCCGGGAAAAATCCCTTTCTCCTATGGTTATGGTGATGGTCTCTTTGGACCTTATCTCTCCTTTGGGATATCCCTTTTCCTCCACCATCATTTTTACTATCTCCTGTCTGAGGTCCTCATAGGTGGTGGCATCTATTTCCTTCCCTGAGAGATAATCCCTTAGCTTAAATCCCAGCTTTACTTCATGCATGGCCTCTTTTCCCTACACTTTTTTCGTTGCTTGTTTTTGTACATGGCCTTGTCTGCTTCTCTAAAAAGCAGGTCTTTGTCAAGTTTATCCCTTTCACTTATGGCAAATCCAAAGGAGATACTGATGGAAAACTCCCTTTCCTTTCTAGAGTTATATCTCTCCATGGCATTTTTCATCCTATGAATAACCCGTTCCACAGTATCTCTATCGCTGGAGGGAAGTATTATTCCAAATTCATCGCCTCCTATCCTTGCCACCACATCTGATTTTCTCACACAGGAACGTAGGAGATTGGCGCTTTCCCTTATGTATTTATCTCCCATTTTATGTCCCAATGTGTCATTTATCTGTTTTAATCCATCCAGGTCTGCAATAATCAGAGCCACAGGTAGGTGTCTGTTATTTTCCAGGCGGGTTAGCTCTTCTTCAAAATAACATCTATTGTAGATGCCTGTGAGGGCATCGTGAAAACTTAGATGCAAAAGTTTCTTCTCCAACTCCTTCCTACCTGTTATGTCAGTAAAGGAGCCCAATATCCTTCCCCCGGGGAGTACGCTTACATTTACCAGCATATATTTTTTGTTTTTCCACCTATCCAGGAAGGTAAATTCGTATTCTCTGGGCACACTGTGGGGGTCTAATTTTCTCATCCGATTATATGAAAGCATTCTGGGAAGGTCCCTCTCATGGACAAAGTCCGTCCACTTCATCTTTCCCTCTATCTCCTCTCTCCTGTAGCCAGATATCTTTTCAAATTTGTGATTTACACGGGTGATGATGTGGTCCTCTGTGACGATTATCATAGCAGTTCCCGAGCCTTCAAATATCACCCGATAGTATTCCTCTCTCTCCTTGAGCCCCTGCTTCATTTCCTTTTCGTGGGTGATGTCCCTCATTATTCCCCTGAATCCCTTTTTATTCCCCTTCTCATCATATATGAGGTCCACAGAGGTCTCCACATAGACCTCTTTGCCATCCTTTCTTATGAGCTTCCACTCAAAAAACGGATGGGGTTTCTCTTCCCTATAGACCGTGTTAAATATGGTATAGACATATTTTGCCGTCTCAGGATCAGAGTAGTCCTTGTTGTTCAGGCCCAGGATCTCCTCCCTGGAGTATCCCAGGATCTTGGGGATGACCTCGTTTACATAGATAAAGCTTCCCCTTACATCCACTTCAAAATAACCCAGGTTTGAGAGCCTCATTACCCTGCGGTATGCCTCTTCCCTTTTTTTAATCTCCTCTTCCAGTAGCTTTTTCTCTGTGATGTCCAGGATCTGCCCAAGCACCAGCCTCTCATTCTCCATCTCTATCACATCAAAAAATCCCCTGATGTAAATGACCTTTCCAGATTTTGTAATCCCCCTGAACTCATAGGAAGTTATCACCTTCTCTCCCTTTATCCTTTTATTGAATTGCCTGCTTACATTCTCTCTGTCTTCAGGATGGATGAGGAGATAAAAGGGGATCCTCAAGAGTTCTTCACGGGAATATTCTGTAATTACACTCATCTGCCTGTTTACAAACCTGAAATGTCCATCTTTTGCCAAGAGATATATGGCAAGGGGGGAGTTCTCCGTAAGGGCCTCAAAGTCTATATTAATTTTTCTATTGCTCATAATGCCCCCTTCCATTTAATTTTTTAATGAGTGCCTCTAAGAAAAATTTAACTGTTAACCTCTCCTAGTGTCAATAACTTTCGCCCAAAACCCTGCATCTCTCTTATGTTTTTCCTGTATGGCACAACCCCTTTTCTCCTTCTTGACAAGGCACAGTTTATCGCTATATTTCTATATGGTCATAGAACATATAGACCGCTAACCCTTTAAGTTTCAAGGAGGAATGTCATGGTTATATGGGCGTGTATTATTGTGTTGGGGTTATCTTTTATCTTTTCCATGCTGGGATTGGGGGGGGCCATGTTGTATGTGCCGGTATTTCACTGGCTAGGTTTTGATTTTAAGACCGAGGCCATCCCCACTGCGCTCCTATTAAATGGTATTACTGTGCTCTCTGCCTCCATTGTATATTTTCGCTCCAAGATGGTGGACATCAGGGGAGCTATCCCCCTGGTGATTTCTTCATTTGTGGGGGCACCCCTGGGGGCCTATATTACTCAATATGTTCCCACGCGCATACTTATTGTGCTCTTTGCAATAGCCATGCTTTTTGCGGGTTCAAAGATGCTTATAAGTTCGGGTCAGAAGGATAGAGAAGAGATGGTATCCAATAAAATGCGTATCCTGCTTATGTCAGTGGGGGGATTTCTTATTGGTATTATAGCAGGGCTCCTTGGGATTGGGGGGGGATTTTTGTTTGTGCCCCTTATGCTGGCCATTGGGTATCCCACCAAGAAGGCGGCGGCCACAAGTGCCTTTGTGGTTATCTTTTCTTCCTTTTCTGGATTTGCAGGTCACATAGCAGAGGGACATTTTAACTGGATGCTGATGGTCTCCACCACCATTGCAGTTATAATAGGCGCCCAGATAGGTGCTTATGTAATGAAGGAGAAGATGAAGGCAAAGTGGATAAAACAGATGTTTGGGGTGGTTTTGCTACTGGTGGCATTTAAGATGCTTGCCAAGATATACCTTTAACATAAAACCTTAACTAGGAAACCCTTAACAGGAGGTAAAACTCATGATGGATGAGAAAAAATTACTGCAGGATGCCTTTTTCTTCCATGGTCATATCTGTTGGGCCAGTGCTATTGGAGTAAGGGCAGGTATTGCGGCCCTAAAAAAGCTGGGCGTGGAAAGGGCAAAAAATTCCAGCGATCTTCATTGCATCTTGGAAATCGGCGACAATCACGGGGCACAATGTTTTGCCGATGGAGTCCAGTTTGCAACTGGCTGCACATTGGGTAAACACTGTATAGAAAAGACAGGATGGGGGAAACTGGCCTTTACCCTGATAGACAAACAGGGGGAAAAGGCAGTGCGAGTTTCCTATTATCCTGGCAGACATAAGATGATAGCAGAATCCTCTTTTATGAAGAAAAGGGCCGCAGGTATTCCTCCCTCCCAGATACCAGAGGAGGAGGCGTGGGATATGGTAAATATCCTCTGGAATGCACCTGAAGAGGAGGTCTTGCGTATAGGAGATATTGAGGATTATCCATGGGAAGAATATGGAGAGATAATGGGTCTTGTACCCTGTGATAGCTGTGGAGAACTTGTGGCCCGTCCATATCTCAGGGTAGTTGGTAATAAGCATATGTGTATTCCCTGTTCAGGATATGACCTTTAACCTTATAATGGGTCCTCATTGAGAGGGCCCTTTTGTCCCTCCTTTTTTCCTATATTTCCTTTTGTTGAATTTTTTCCTCAATGGGTTTATATAGAAGAAGATATAAGGCTACTTATGCAATATCTTTCTGGCGGGAAAACAGTGAGGAGCTATGCTGGAGTTTTTGAGGATAAAGAATGTGGCCCTTATTGAGGATGTAGAATTGGAGTTTTCAAAGGGATTAAATGTTCTCACTGGAGAGAGTGGGGTGGGGAAGTCCTTTATCCTCAGGGCCCTGGACTTTGTCCTGGGCGAAGGGATGCCAAAGGATATCATTAGATATGGGAAAGAAAAGGCCTTTGTGGAGGCCATTTTTTTTATAGATGGAGAGGAACTTCTCATAAGGAGAGAGATCCTTAAAGGGAGTGGAAGAAGTAAGATATTTATAAATGACATGCTCTCTTCCAGGACTCGTCTGAAGGAATTGAGGTCCCGTCTTATCCTCTACACCTCTCAACATGAACAGCATAAACTACTTTCTCCTGCCTATCATACCTCTATCCTGGATAGTGGCCTTCCTTCTGAAGTTTTTTTTCAGAGGGACAAGGTACTAAAAGAACTCAAGGAATTGGATGATAAGAGAGATTCCCTTATTGAGAGGGTGGAGGAGTTAAAGAGCAGGAGGGATTTTCTGGAATTTCAGCTCCGTCAGATAGAAGAAGTAAACCCTCAGGTGGGAGAGGAGGAGGAGCTATATGCGAGGCGGGATGAATTAAAGAGACAGATGGAGATATGTGAAGGGGTGCACAGGGCCCTGGAGTTGCTCACCTCTCAGCCAGTGGCCATAAGGGATAACCTCCTTGAGTTGATTGGGGTGATAGAGAGCCTGGCCCAGGTGCAAGAGGATTTTAAAAAGATAGGAGAGGAGCTCTCCTCCTGGAATGATATCCTGGAGGAGTTGGAGTGTGAGCTCCGAGGCCATTCTTCTTCCCTGGATGTGGTGGAAGAGATAGATAGGATAGAAAAGAGGCTGTGGGAACTACAACAGCTCAAGAAGAAGCTGGGCCGCTCCTTAGAGGAGGTCCTATCCCTCCGAGAGGAACTTGCAGAAAATCTCTCCTTTCTGGATAGAAGTACCCTTGATTTGAGGGAGATGGAGGAGGAGCGAAAGGAAGCAATAAAAAGGCTCTCTTCTCTTGTTCAGGAGATAAATAGACTTAGGAAGGAAAGGGCAGGAGGGTTTGCCCTGCTTCTTAAAAAGGAACTTACCCAACTGGGATTTTCCAAGGACGTGGAGATCTTGTTTGAATTTTTTCCGAGGGAGATATATCCTGGGATAATGGAGGATAGGGCAAGGATATACTGGAGACCAAACCCAGGTCAAAATATGCATCCCCTAGACAAGATAGTCTCTGGAGGAGAATTATCTCGGGTGATGCTTGCCTTAATATCTGCCTCTGCCCCTGATGATATGCCCACCATAATATTTGATGAGGTGGATACAGGTATAGGAGGTGTGACCCTCACCAAGGTAGGACAGAAGATAAAGGAACTCTCTAAAAGACATCAGATAATACTCATTACCCATTGGCCCCAGCTTGCATATCTTGCAGATACTCATATAAAAATAGAAAAGGTAATAAAGGCCCAGAGGACCTATACCAGGTCCAGGGTTTTAAAGGGGAAAGAAATAACCAAGGAGATTGCCCGCATGGCAGGGGGAGGTCCTGAGGGCATGGCCCTTGCTCAAGAGCTTTTGAGGAACATACAATGAAAAATCTTGTTGAATATACCACAGTGGAGGTAAAGGCCATAGAGAGCACGGACAATGAGAGATTTTTCTGGCTTGTGCTCTCTTCTCCAGGATGGGAGTGGGTGCCAGGACAGTTCGTAATGGTTCGGCCCCAGGCTTGGGAATTTGACCCTTTTCTTCCCCGTCCCTTTTCCATTGCCAACATGGATGAGGAGGAGCTTCGGATATTCTTTCAGGTGGTGGGGAGGGGCACAAGGAGACTATCTTGTCTCAGCCCAGGAGAAAAGGTAAATATCTGGGGTCCTCTGGGACGTGGATTCCTCATAGATTATGAACGTCCCCTTCTCCTCATTGCAGGGGGAATTGGTCTTGCCCCCTTTATAGGGATAATTAAGAATCATCCAAGGCCTGAAAACGTGGAGCTAATATTTGGTCATAGGCGAGATATCAAGCACTATCCCATCTCAGAGATCTCCAGGAGGATTTTGGTGTGGTGTGTCCAGGATAAGAGCCACAAGGACCTGGAGAGGTTGAGAAAGGCAGTAAGAGTGAAGATTGAGGGCTATTCCCCAGAGGGACAGATATTTGCTTGTGGGCCACTTCCTTTTTTAAGGATGATACATGAGATATGTAGTGACCAGCGTGCCCCTGTCCAGGTCTCTCTGGAGCGTCCCATGGCGTGTGGGATAGGGGTATGCATGGGGTGTAGTATTAGGGGAGAGGGAGGAAGGACCTATCATGTATGTACTCAGGGTCCAGTCTTTTTCTGTAATGAACTGGATATGGATAATCTGGTATAAAAGGGAGAGGGGAGAGTAATTATGGAGTTGGGTGTGAAAGTGGGAAGTCTTTTTTTGAAAAATCCAGTAATAACTGCCTCTGGTACCTTTGGTTATGGAGTGGAGTTTAAGGATTTTGGGGAATTGGAAAAACTTGGAGCAATAGTGGTGAAGGGCCTCTCTCTCCTTCCCAGAGAAGGAAATAAGGGAGTGAGAATCACAGAGACCCCCTGTGGGATGTTGAACTCTATTGGGTTGGAAAATATCGGCTCACAGGCCTTTATTGAGCAGATCCTCCCATTGCTCCCCTGGGAGAAGACGCCGGTTATTGTGAATCTTTATGGAGAGACCTTTGAGGAATTTGGAGAACTGGCATCTATTTTTGCCAGGGAGGAGGCAATAGCCGCCTTAGAGATAAATATATCGTGTCCCAATGTAAAACAGGGGGGGCTATTGTTTGGACAGGATGTAGGTGCCGCATGCAGGGTGTGTGAGGAGGTTAAAAGGAGCGCGGGGGACAAGATGGTGATCTTAAAACTTACCCCTGCCTCCCCGGATATAAGGGCACTTGCTCGTGCCCTTCAGGATGCGGGAGCAGATGCCCTTTCTCTTATTAATACCATTCCCGCCATGGCAGTGGATATATATACCCGCAGACCCCGTTTGAGCAATATAATAGGAGGGCTCTCTGGCCCTGCCATAAAACCCATTGCCCAGAAACTGGTCTATGATGTGGTCTCCTGTGTGGATATACCGGTTATAGGGATTGGGGGGATTATGAGCCCTGAGGATGTGTTTGAATATATTCTCATTGGTGCCCATGCAGTAGAGGTGGGCTCTGCCAACCTCATAAGACCCACCAGTGCCTTTGATATAGTGGAAGGACTTGAAGAGGTGGCCCTGAAATTGGGGATAGACTCTATAGAAGAGTATAGGGGAACCCTCTCCACATAAGGTATCAGTCCTGAAAACTAACCTCTACCACTAGCTCTCCTCCCCCCTCTATGGTAAAGGGTATGGAGAGGATAGGGGCAGAGGGGATATGATCTAGCTCCTTGCCCTTACCAATAATTATCTTGGGGGTGCCTGCTTGAAATTTTTTCCCCTGTTCTGATAATTTTATTCTGGCCTGACCTGAAATCATGTTGGTGAGTTCTCCCACTGCATCTGCGATCTCGTCATTTATCTCAGTAAAACTCTCAAAAAGCATATTGTTGACAATGGTAAGGACTGCCTCTTTGGAAAGGGTAAGAGAGATGACTCCATTGGTGTGTCCAGATATATTCAGTATTCCAGTTACATCCCCAACAGCTGTCCTGTGTTTGTTGATATATGGCTTTCCTGGCTTGACTTTTACATTGGCCATGGTCTCTAATACATTTATAACAGCACTGAGAAAGGGATTTATAAAATTCACATCATAACTCTTTGCCATGGCTTCTATCTGGTCCTTTTGTGTGGGTATAGAAAAAAGCAAAAAAGTGAGGTCCCCCCTCACTTTTCTTAAAGTAAATTAAAGGCTCCTTCATTAGATTATAAAATAGCGCTGAGAAGGCCTTTGAGGACCTGGTTGTGTTTTGCTACTATCTGAGATATAAGCTCTACTTTTAGACCCAGTCCTTTCCACACATCTTCTTCCATCCCTGGCACCACAAACATCCCCCCTCCAGCAATGGAGATGGCATTTGCCATGTTGTCAGCCACCTGAAGGATGGCCGCTTCTTTGAAATGTTCTGCCCCCTGGGGATTGTGGTGATGGCTCACAATATCTATAAGGGAGGGAGGGAATTCCCATTGTTTCATTATGAGATTGCTTATGTGGGTGTGGGTGAATCCCAGAACATTTTCTTCTGCCTCTACCACTGGTATCATATTTTCCCTGGCAAAGATAAGGGCCTCCACCGAGCCATAGGGTAGATTTTTGAAGAGGATGAGTTTTCCTACATCATGGAGAAGACCGCAGGTGAACATGAACTCTTCATTGGGGATCTTGAGGAGAGAAGAGAGTATCTTGGCAAAGACCGCACAACTTAGAGAATGTTTCCAGAAGGTATTCATATCAATGAGTTCTGGAGGAATATCCTTGAAGTATCTAATGGCAGTTATCCCCAGGGCAAGGTTGGAGAGCTCTTGCTCTCCGATGATGGAAACTGCCCTTTCTATGGAGTCTATCTTTTGAGTGAGACCAAAGAGGGGACTGTTCACCAGTTTCAGGAGTTTTGCAGAAAGTGCCACATCTGCACTCACTACTTGAGCAATCTCCTTGGCTGAAGCGGTCTTGCTCTCTAATACCTTCTTGAGTTTGAAGTATACATCAGGGAAAGATGCCAGCGAAACCTCATGTTTTATCACATCTTCCGGGCCGCCCATGTCCTTTAAAAACAGGTCCTTCATCCTCTCTACATTTTTTGCCCTTAGACTTTCTTCACAGGGAAGGACCCATCCCCTTTTTAGGGAGTTAACCAATAATTCTACTACCAGTTTATACAACTCCCCAAATAGCTCACTGTCTGGATTTACATACATGAAAAATTTAAATGCATATTCCTGGGCCACCATCTCTATGTAGTTTTCCTTTTCCGCCTCGTCTCTTGCCTTTACCTCTACATAGTCTATACCAGCTTCCAGAAGCAGGTTCTTTTCTCGATCTCTGATGGTAGTGCCCGCAGGTAAAAGCACATTTCCATCAATACCCTTTATATCCTGAGCGAGTATCATCCCTGGCATTATATATTCTACACAGATTTTTTTCACTACCATACCCCCCAATAAGTAAAAATCTATCTATTTTTTTATATTCTTTTGATATACAACTCCACCTGGTTTCAATACGGATTTAAATATCTTGGTTATCCTGTGGATGCTTTCTGAGTATCCCAGGAAGAGATAACCGTCATCCAGCAGATTATTATAAAAATGGTTTAAGACCTTTTTTTTCATCTCATCGTCAAAATATATAATTACATTTCTACAAAATATGATGTCAGAACGGGGGATCTTTTTCACTGCCACATCGTCATTTAGGTTTAATAGTCCAAAGGATACCAATTTTTGCACCTTTGGATGGATCCTGTATCCCCTGGCCTCTTTTATAAAATACTTCTGGATGATATTGGGTGGAGTAGTCCTCAGGGTATGCTCATTATAGAGTCCCATCTTTGCCTTGGACAGGACCAGGGGGGATATGTCGTTGGCAGTTATTTTTATATCCCACCCTATAATGGAGACCTTGAGTACCTCGTGAAGGATAATGGCCAGGGTATATGGCTCCTCTCCTGAGGAACACCCTGCTGACCATATCCTCAGCACCTTCTTCCCTGTCTTTTTTCTTTTTTCCAGAATTTCAGGAAGTATTGAGTTCTTAAAGAGGGTAAGCTGTTTTATATCTCTAAAGAAGCTTGTTTCATTTATGGTGATGAGCTCACATAATTTTTTAAATTCCCTCTCTTTTTGGGGAGAAAACTTCAGGTATTTTATATAATCTGAAAAGGATTTTAACTTTAGCTCATTGAGTCGCTGTCCTAGTTTGTTCTCCACCAGGTATTTTCGTCTAAGAGGGATGGAAATCCCCGTCTTTTCATAGATAAAATCCCTTAGTTCCTGAAATTCCTTATCCGTAATCTTGGGAGTCTTTCTCAGTGTAAGTTTTGCCAAAGAGAGATTTGACATGGTGTTTAACCCGCCTCCTTAATAGATTGGGTCCTTTTAAATCTAACCCTACCTCAATTTAAAGTTTTTTTTGAGAAAATCAAGGATAATCTCTATCCCTTCCAAAGGAGTATAGCTTAAAAATAAGGTAGTGTAAAATTTTTGTCCATCCCTGTATTTTTTGAAGATACCTGCATTGCTGTAGGAGAAGGATTGTGATAAGGGGAGGGGAAAGACCTTTTCAAGGAGGGTGATTATGATAAGATTTAAGAAATGGAGAGAGGAGGCGGTGTTTCATAATCCCCTGGAGGGGTTTCGTCTTATACCCATCCCCCTTGAGATAAGGCAAGATCCCCTCACAGGTTATAGGAGCGTGATAAACAGATTTCTGATAAATAAGCAGAAACTACTCTTCCCTGATACAGATTATGATTATCTGGAGGAGATAGGAAGACGTTCAGAGAAAAGGTGTTTTATGTGTGATGGCAAATGGGAGAAGATGACCCCTTACTACCCAGAGGATTTTTTGCCTGAGAGACGAATTTCCAGGGGGGAGGCCCTTTTGTTTCCCAACCTCTATCCCCTTTCTCGATTCCATGCAGTGGTAAGGTTGGGGAAAAAACACTTTAGAAAGTTAAATGAACTCTCTCCAGATATCCTGGCGGACGGATTAAAGCTGGCAAGAGAGTTTTTGCTCTCCTCCTATAATAAGGATCCACGATACATCTATCCCACTATAAATGCCAACTTTATGTTTCCTGCAGGGGCAAGTGCCACACATCCCCATTTTCAGATAATGAATTTTTTTATCCCTTCTACCTATCATGGCCTTTTATTAGAGTGTAGTAAGAAGTATTTTGAAGAGACAGGCACATGCTATTTTGAGGAACTGGTAAAAGTGGAGAAACACAGTAAGAGATGGATCAGGGACCTGGGAAGAGGGGTATGGATAGCCGCATACTCACCTATGGGTCGCAATGAGGTCCAGGTGATATGGCCATCTATTCAAAATATCTCTCAACTTACTGAACATGACCTTGAGGACCTGGCCACAGGTCTCTCTGATCTGTTTGCCTTTTCCCATGAGCAAAAGATCTCCACCTATAATTTTTCACTCTTCAGCGGTCCTCTGGACAGAGATACCCCTTATTTTTCCTGTATAATGAAGATAGTTAATCGCCAGAATGTGGTTCCCCACCACCGCACAGACGACTATTTCTTTCAGAAACTCTTAAAAAATGAACTTTCAGCACTTCCTCCAGAGGAACTTTCACGACTTATTAGGGAATTTATTGAGAGAGGGGTGTAGAGAGGTTAGAGAAAAAGGTGTCAGGTCTCGGGGCGTTATCCTTCTTCTCCCCCTCCTTAAAGGGCCCCAGCCCCGACACCTTTTTATAGGTGAGCAGGCGCCCAGACACCATCTCCCCCTATCTATCCAGGCGCCTCCTCTTTTGGCTATTTAATCCAGGGTTTTCCCACAGGCAGGTTAATACCCACATCTGCGAATATTACATGGGCCATTAAGTACCACGCGAGGCCTGCGCACACTATCAGGTCCCAGGCGGCAAAGGTTCCCATGGCCTTGGAACCTGCGAGCTCCTTCATATCCAGCCCTATAAATCCAATCAGAAGTGTGAGGAAGATAAGGGCCAGTACGCTATGGTGTTTCATGGACGCAATGAGCATAATGGCAGTATAGATGGTCCACACTACGAGAAACCACCCAAGGCCAGTACCCGTGAGTTTGAGGACAGGAAATGCCTTCGCAAAACTGGGACTGGTGCCTGCAATTACATATCCGCATAGGGCAATCCAGAACGCCCCGTAAGAGGTAAAGGCACTGAAACCAAAATTGTTTCCCGTCTTAAATTCTAGAAACCCCGCTATAAGTTGTGCTGTCCCCCCATATACGATCCCAAGCCATAGCACAGGACCTATCCCCACCCAGCCAAGATTGTGGGCCTGAAGAATAAAGGTGGTCATGGCAAAGCCACCCAGTCCAATAGCCGCAGGATTACACATTTTTGCATTTTCACTCATATTTCCCCCTCCTTAAAAAGTTAATTATAATAAAACCTTAATCCCCTTGAACCATCTTTCTTATCTCCTCAACAATGTGAGGATTGGAGAGCGTGGTGATATCTCCCAGGTCTTTTTTCTGGTTGGAGATGGCAGCCAGTATCCTTCTCATTATCTTTCCTGACCTGGTCTTTGGCATATCAGGAACTATAAATACCTTTGCTGGTTTTGCTATCTTTCCAACAATGTCTGAAACTGCATCAGTTACTTTTTTGGCAATCTCATCAGATGGGTCATATCCAGGTTTTAGGGAGATATAGAGATGGGGAACAGTCCCTTTTATCTCGTCATATACGGCTACCACTGCGGCCTCTGCCACCTCTTCCACTGTAAGGGCCGCTGATTCAATCTCCTTGGTGCCCAGACGATGTCCTGCCACATTTATCACATCATCCACCCTTCCAAGTATCCTCACATATCCATCCTGGGCTATGACTGCGGCGTCTCCTGCCATATATGGCCAATCCCTCCAGTCCTTGCTCTCGGGGTTTTTACAGTATTTTGCATAATAGGTGTTTACATAGCGTTCTCTATTCTTCCAGATGGTCTGCATAAGTCCTGGCCAGGGGTTTTTGATGCAGATATTACCTGCCCTCCCACTTCCAGGGGGGATCTCATTGCCTTCGTCATCCAGTATTACTGGATGGATCCCTGGAACCCCTGGGCCTGCACTTCCAGGCTTCATTGGTTTTAAGGCAGGCATGGTGGAGCACACAAATCCACCTGTTTCTGTTTGCCACCACGTATCCACAATTACCGCCTGTTCCTTACCAATCACCCTATAATACCATCTCCACACTTCTGGCTCAATGGGTTCTCCCACAGTGGTCATGTGTTTGAACTTGTGGTTATATTTGAGGGGTAGGTCGCCCCCTGCCTTTCTCAGTGCCCTAATAGCAGTGGGAGAGGTGTGGAATATATTCACCCCTAATTCCTCTGCTATCCTCCAGGGCCTTCCTGGATCGGGATATGTGGGTGTACCCTCATACACCACGGTGGACGCCGCCAGGGCCAGTGGTCCGTATACTATAAAGGAATGTCCTGTTATCCAGCCAATGTCTGCCATACACCAATATACGTCCTCTGGATGTATATCCTGTATCATCTTAGACATCCAGGTTACATAGGCGAGATATCCTCCAATGGAGTGTTGCACCCCTTTGGGCTTCCCTGTGGAACCACTTGTGTACATGAGAAATAGGATCCCGTCAGCTGGCATTGACGTGGGAGGTACCTCTTTATGATAATAGTCCTTTATTACCTCGTTTATGATATAGTCCCGCCCTTCAACCAGTGGGGTGGGAGAGGAATATTTCCCTGGATATCTTTGCCAGATAAGGACCTTTTTTACCTTCTGACCACCTTCTTCCGCAGTCTTTACTGCCTCGTCTGCCTTTACCTTGTGGTCTAAAAGGGTCCCGGAACGATAATAAGAATCCATGGTAATGAGATATTCACTCTCAGAATCCACTATTCTGTCTCCACATGCCTTTCCGCTGAATCCAGCAAATACCTGAGAATGAATAACTCCCAACCTGGCACACGCCAGCATGGTGATGGGCAGTTCCGGGGTCATTGGGAGGTGGAGGGTAACCCTATCACCTGCCTTGAGACCACAGAAGTCCTTCAGAAGTGCGGCCATCTCATTTACCCTTCTCCAGAGCTCCTGATAGGTAATCTTTTGTATCCTCTCTTCTTCTGGTTCTGGTACAAAATAGATGGCTACCTTGTTTTTGTACTTCTCAAGATGTCTATCCACACAGTTGTAACACGCATTTAGTCTTCCGCCCACAAACCACTTCCAGCAGGGGGCGTCAGATGTATCCAATGTAGTGTGCCAGTATTTATCCCAGTCCAGAAGTTCCGCCATTTCCCGGAAACACTCAGGAAAATTTTCTAGACTAAAGCGATCATATACAGATGGATCACTACAATTTGCCTGGCCAATGAATGCAGGTGACGGATAATAATACTCCTCTTCCTGCCACCTTACCTCATAATGTTTTACCTGTTGTTCTCCCATCTCTCCCTCCTTACTTAAGGTTTAAAGGAAAAAACACGCATCATACTATAATATGGTATTTATTATATGCAAAAACCTCTTCTTTTTGTCAACTCATTTTTTTGGCCTTTAGAAACATATTATTGATTCTTTTTTTTAATTAAAGTAGAAGATAAAGAGGAAAAAACCCCTGAACCTCAAGGAAGGAGAAACCTTTTATGAGTCTTAAAGACCTTGATACCCTCTTTCGTCCCAGGTCAATAGCGGTGATAGGGGCATCAAACAGACCAAAGAGTATAGGATATGTGGTGATGCGGAATTTATTGAATGGAGGATTTGCTGGCCCCATTCTCCCCATAAATCCTAAATATAAGGCAGTAGCCGGTGTCCTTGCTTATTCTGATCTGGAGGGTCTTCCCCTATGCCCTGATCTGGCCATTGTGTGTACCCCTCCAAAATTTATCCCGGAATATCTTAAACAACTGGGTGAGATAGGGGGGAAGACCGCTCTTATCATGAGCACTGATCTGGATAAGATATATCACCAGGGACATAGTCTTGAGGAGATGTGTCTTAATATTGCCAGAAAACACCACCTTCGCATCCTGGGACCAAACTGTCTGGGCATAGTAATCCCTCGGATAGGCATAAACGCCAGTTTTGGGGTCTCTGATATTCCCGCGGGACAAATTGCCTTTATTTCCCAATCTGATTCCCTTGCCATGGCTGTTCTGGATTGGGCACACGCCAAGGGTATAGGTTTTTCTACATTTTTATCTCTGGGGGACTCCTGTGACATAAACTTTGATGAGATCATAGATTATCTTGCAGGGGACCCTTACACCTCTTCCATCCTCCTCTATATAGAGCATATAAAAAATCCCCGCAAATTTATTTCTGCCGCGCGTTCTGCCTCCAGAAATAAGCCTTTGGTGGTGATAAAAAGTGCTTCAGAAGACCCCCTGGAATCAGTTATAGCCCTGGAGGGGGGAATAGGTATAGACCTGGACAAGATATATGATGCCCTCTTTAGACGTTCTGGTATGCTGAGGGTCTTTGATGTGGCAGAACTCTTTGATGCAGTGGAGACCCTTGCCCGTTCCAAGCCCCTTAGGGGGGATAGATTGGCCATATTGAGCAATGGAGGAGGACCTGCCCTTATAGCCAAGACCAAATTACTGGCCGAAGGGGGAACTTTGGCATCATTGTCCCAGGAGACATTGCAGGCCCTCAAGGGAGAGATAGGGGAGAATTTTTTTGGAGAAAATCCCATTCGCATAATAGATCATGCCCCAAGTGACATATATTCAAGCGCCTTAAATATCCTTTTAAAGGATAAGAACGTGGATGCAGTGATGGTTATTCATGTGCCCTCTGCCTTTACTTCCAGTCGGGATATCGCAGGTGCCATTGTGAATACCATTGGTCAGAGCCGAAAAAACGTCTTTACTGTCTGGTTAGGGGAGGAATCTCCCAGAGAGGCAAGGCGTATATTTGCCCTCTCTGGTATCCCCACCTACGAGACCCCGGACCAGGCAGTAAGGATATTTATGGATCTGGTGAAGTTTAGACGAAATCAGGAACTCTTGATGGAGACACCTGACTCTGTACCCAAGGAGTTTATCCCCAATCCTGATCCCGCCAAACAGATAGTGAAAAATGCCCTTAAGGAGGGAAGAGACACCCTGACGCTCCCAGAGATAAAGGAGATACTTTCTCTCTATTCCATTGACGTGGTGGAGACACGGTTGGTGGAGAGTGCAGAGGAGGCCGCACTGGTGGCAAAGGAGATAGGCTATCCTGTGTGTTTGAAGATAGCCTCTCCTGATATAGAGAATAAGCAGGTGATAGGGGCAGTGGCCTGGGACCTTGAGAGTGAGGAAGAGATAAAGAAGGCGGCCCAGGCCATCCTGGGCAGGGTGATAAAGGCAAGGCCAGAGGCCCAGATTGATGGTTTTCTGGTCCAGAAGATGTCCAGGCGACCAGATGCATTTGAATTGTTTCTGGGGGTATATGACCATAAGATATTCGGTCCTGTTATTATCTTTGGACAGGGAGGGATTGCCGGAAATATAAGTAAGGACTTTGCAGTGGGATTCCCCCCTTTAAATATGACACTTGCCAAAGAGGTTATCCAGCATACCCAGATATATAAAATGTTGAAGGGAGATATGGGAGTGGCTGGGGTGGATATGGATGCCCTTCGTCTTACCCTGGTGCAGATCTCCCAGCTTATAATAGATATTCCTCAGATAACCGAGATCTCTATTAACCCCTTGCTGGCTGACAGAGGAGGGACCCTAGCTATTGAGGCCAATATAAAGATAGCAGATACAAACCTTACTGGTGCGGCTCGTCTGGCCATCAGACCCTACCCTGAATACCTGGAGGAGTATATCTCCCTTCCCTCAGGACTCAATGTGCTCATAAGGCCCATTAGACCAGAGGATGAAAAACAACACCTGCGTTTTATGGAAAAATTATCCGAATATGATCTGAGGATGCGTTTTTTTGGTTTTGTGCATCACTTTACACATTCCCAGATGGCCCATCTTACCCAGATAGACTACGATAGAGAAATGGCCTTTATCGCCATTAATCTCACAAAGGGAGAGGATGAGAATGAGACCATTGGAGAGGTAAGGGCCTATTTTGATCCGGATAATACCTCTGCAGAATTTGCCATTGTGGTGAGGACAGATTTGAAGATGAAGGGGCTTGGGACCATCCTTCTGGATAAGATGATAAGATACTGCAAGATGAGGGGAGTAAAAGAGCTCATGGCCTACACCCTTCGGGACAACAAGGCCATGCAGGCCCTTGCCCGGAAATTGGGATTTTCCATAAAGACGGACAAAAATGATCCAGAGACCATTATCTTAACCCTTGATATTGAATCCCTTCCCAGGGAATAGGAGGAAAGTTAATCAGTTATGAGAGACTTAAGGATAAAGATCCTCCTTTTCACCTCTACGGCCACTGTGTTTTTGATATTACACCTCATTGGATATGTATATAATATAAATGTCTTTAAGGAACAGTTAAGGGTACTTGAAAAGTCCCACGATTTTATGGAAGACGTACTGGAACTCAGAAGGTATGAGAAGAACTTTGTCTTTAAGATTGACCCCAATGACCTAAATGAGGTCTTGAGTTATATTTCTCGTATCAAGGGGGATGTTCGTGCCATCTCTTCCAGTGAAGTAGGGGAGGAATATGCAAAAGAACTTGAGCAGTTTGAGAGGGACCTGGTAACCTATGAGGATCTCATAAACCAGGCCAAAAAGCACAAAAAGGTACCTTTAGAGAAGATACGCATATATGGACATCGCATATTAAAGTTTGCAGAAAAGGTCCTAGAGCTGAATAAACAATATGTAAACAGGACGCTGAATCACATCCTCTTTGTCCCCTCCATTGTAATGTTTCTATTCGGGGGGACCCTTATCATCTTTTTACTCTTTTTGACCCATACCATACTTCGTCAGATCTCCTTTATTCAAGAGACCACTCAGCGTATTGCCCAGGGGGATTTTAGCTATATATCGTCAGATGAAGCAAAATCAAGCTCCTTTGAGATAATAATAAGGGCCTTTAATCGTATGATAAGAGAACTTGAGTCCAGACAGCATGATCTCCTTCAGGCCAAGAAACTGGCCTCAGTGGGTACACTGGTCTCAGGGATTGCCCATGAATTGAACAATCCATTAAATAATATTTCTCTCACAGCAGAATCCATGCTGGAGGAGCTGGAAGAGTTATCTGAGGCAGAACTAAAGGATATGTTAAAGGATATCCTAGCAGAGGCCCGCAGGGCCAGTGGAGTGGTAAAGAATCTCCTGGATTTTTCTCGCAGAAGGAGTTCAGAGGTAAATGAGCTCATTGATATTGGAGAGGTAATAGAGTCCACCCTTAAGCTGGTAAAAAACCAGCTCATGATCTCTGATGTCCAGCTTATAAAGAAGATACCAGAGGGTCTTCCCCTCATAAGGGGCAATACTGATAATCTAAAACAGGTGTTTATTAACTTGTTTCTAAACGCCATCCAGGCCATGCCAGAGGGGGGATATCTCAAGATAATAGCAGAAGAGGACAAAAGGGGATATGTGGTGATCCATGTGGAAGATAGCGGAGTGGGTATGCCTCCAGATGTAATGGAGCGCATCTTTGATCCCTTTTTTTCCACAAAACCAGTGGGTAAGGGTACGGGATTGGGCCTTTCCATTGTATATGGGATAGTGAAAAAACATGGAGGGTATATAGAGGTAAAGAGCAAACAGGGGGAGGGAACCACCTTTACCATATTTTTACCTGTGGCCAGGTAGTGTTTTTTTGATCATGAAAGGGAGAGAGGAAAGAATAAAGATAGCAGTGGTGGACGATGATAAGGTCTTTTGCAAAAGGCTCCTTTCCATCTTGAAGAGGGAAGTGAGGGGAGAGATAGGTGTCTTTTATACAGGTCAAGACCTGCTTGGGTCCCTGAAGAGGGAGTTTGATATTGTGTTATTAGACCTTAGACTCCCTGATATAGAAGGGCTCACTGTCCTGGATTATATAAAAAAAATAAAGGGCGATACAGAGATCGTCATTGTAACAGGACATGCAGATGTGGATACTGCAGTGGAGGCCATAAAGAGAGGGGCCTCAGATTATCTGGTGAAACCCATCTCCAAAAATAGGCTCTTGTTGAGTTTAACCTCCCTTATGGAAAAGGTTCAACTCAAGAAGGAGAATAGATATCTTAAAAGTGCCCTACAGCATCGCAGGGCACTGGAAGGGTTCATAGCCACATGTCCTTCTATGAATGAGATAATCAAGCTCATTAAAAAGATAGCCCCCCTTGACTGCAATGTCCTTATTCAGGGGGAGACGGGCACAGGCAAGGAACTGGTGGCTCGTGCCATCCACAGCCTTAGTAGCCGAAGTGACAGAAAGTTCCTCTCCATAAACTGCGGGATATTTTCCGAAGACCTGATGGCCAATGAGTTATTTGGTCATGAAAAAGAGGCCTTTACAGGGGCATCCTCTAGAAAGATAGGCCTCTTGGAGGCGGCCCAGGGGGGGACCGTGTTTTTAGACGAGATTGGGGAGATGAGCCTTTCTCTTCAGGTAAAACTCCTCAAGGTTATTGAGGAGAAGAGGATATTCAGGTTGGGTTCTACCACGCCAGTGGAGCTAGATATCAGGATAATTGCCGCCACCAATAGGGACCTGAAGGCAATGGTATCAGAGGGAAAGTTCAGGGAGGACCTTTTTTTTAGATTAAATGTGATGACCATCTCCCTGCCCCGTCTCAGTCAGAGGAGAGATGACATTCCCTTGCTCATCTCCCTTTTTATAAATAAGTACAACAAACAGTTTAATAAAAAGGTATCTCACATATCTCCTAGGGCCCTGAGCTGTCTAATGAAGTATGATTTTCCCGGAAATGTAAGGGAATTGGAGAATATTATCCAGAGGGCAGTGGCCCTGTGTGAAGAGGGAGAGATAGATACCAAACATCTACCTGCGGATATTACCAAGCTTGAGATGGAAAGTGTGGATGAGGAGATCCTCCTTTCATTGGAAGAGGTGGAGAAGAGACATATTAAAAGGGTGCTGGAGTTTACAGGATACGATAAGAAATCCGCTGCTGCCATCCTCAAATTGCCCCGCACCACCCTTTGGAGAAAGTTAAAGAAATACGGCCTATAGGGTCCTGTCCCCAGAAGAGCTTGACCCCTGGAGGTTTTTGTTGATATTGCCCCTTGCAGCTATAGGGGTAGAAAAGTTTAGTCAGGAAGATTGGTGGAAGATGGATAACAAAAAAACACTGGCTCATATCCGAAACTTTAGCATAATAGCCCATATTGATCACGGTAAATCCACCCTGGCGGATCGTATCCTGGAGATAACTGGTGCGGTTTCCCAGAGGGAGTTAAGGGAGCAGTTTCTAGACAAATTGGACCTGGAGAGGGAAAGGGGGATTACCATAAAGTCCCAGACAGTGAGGATCCCTTATCTCCATAAGGATGGACAGGAATATGTCCTTAACCTCATAGATACCCCCGGTCATGTAGATTTTAACTATGAGGTCTCCAGGAGCCTGGCCGCATGTGAATGTGCGGTCTTGCTGGTGGATGCCACCCAGGGAGTGGAGGCCCAGACCCTGGCCAATGTATATCTTGCCCTGGAACACGACCTTGAGATTATACCTGTGCTCAACAAGATAGACCTTCCAAGTGCAGATCCCGAGAGGGTGGTGCAGGAGATAGAGGAGGCCATTGGTCTGGACTGTTCTGAGATTATAATGGTGAGTGCCAAGACAGGAAAAAATGTGGAGTTGCTTCTGGAATCCATTATCCATAGGTGTCCTCCCCCCTCTCACCAGCCAGGTGGACCTTTAAAGGCCCTGATCTTTGATTCATGGTATGATCCATATCTAGGGGTGGGGGTGCTGTTTCGTATCTTTGATGGTTCCATAGAATCTGGGGGCCGAATAAGGATGTTTTCCACGGGAAAGGAGTATGAGATAGTCCAATTGGGGGTATATTCCCCAAACCCCACAGAGGTCTCCTCTCTTGGACCTGGGGAGGTTGGATATCTCTTTGCAAATATAAAGGAGATAAGGGATGCCCGCGTGGGGGATACCATTACCTCTCCTTCAAGGCCAGTGTCTTCTCCCTGTCCAGGATTTAAAAAGGTTCAGCCCATGGTCTTTTGTGGATTATATCCCACAGAGCCCGCCAAGTTTGAACTTTTAAAAAAGGCCCTGGAAAAGCTTCAATTAAATGATTCTGCCTTTGTGTTTGAGCCAGAGACCTCCACGGCCCTGGGTTTTGGTTTCAGGTGTGGATTTCTGGGCCTGCTCCACATGGATATAATCCAGGAGAGGTTAGAGAGGGAATTCAAGGCAGAGCTCATTGCCACCGCCCCCTCTGTGGTGTATGAGGTGATAACCACTGATGGAGAGGTGGTAAGGGTGGATAATCCAAGTAAGATGCCCCCTCCAGCGTCAATTAAAGAGATAAGAGAGCCTTTTGTTCGCATGGATATCCATGTGCCCAATGAATATGTGGGCAATGTGCTGTCTCTGTGTGAAGAAAAAAGGGGAATTCAGCGGGATATGAGGTATCTATCCTCCTCCAGGGTAATTATTACCTACGAACTTCCCTTTGTGGAGATTGTCTATGATTTTTTTGATAGATTAAAATCCAGCACCCGTGGATATGCCTCTCTGGATTATGAGTTTATTGGTTTTTACCCTGGGGATATGGTGAAGCTGGATATAATGATAAATGGAGAAGTGGTGGATGCCCTATCTACTATTGTACATCGGGAAAATGCCTATAGGGTGGGAAGAGACCTGGCCCTGAGGTTAAAACGCATTATTCCCAGGCAACTATTTGAGGTGATTATCCAGGCGGCAATTGGTTCTCGCATTATTGCCAGAGAGAGGATTCCTCCTTTTAGGAAAAATGTCACAGCCAAGTGCTATGGAGGGGATATAACAAGGAAGAGAAAGCTTCTGGAGAAACAGAAACAGGGCAAGAAAAGGATGAAGAAGATGGGGAATATTGAGATACCCCAGGAGGCCTTTCTTGCAGTATTAAAAAGGGATTAGAGGAGTAAAGTATAATGAAGCGCTCACTTGGAGATATTATAAGGGAATATGTGGAAGCACTGGCCATAGCCCTTGTCCTTGCCTTTTTTATTCGTGCCTTTGTGGTGCAGGCATTTAAGATACCCTCGGGCTCCATGCTCCCTACTCTTCAAATAGGAGACCATTTACTGGTGAATAAATTTATTTACGGGATAAAGATACCTTTTATTGATAAGGTAATAATCCCTATTTCCACTCCAAAACATGGAGATGTGGTGGTTTTTAAGTTTCCCTTGGATGAATCCAAGGATTTTATAAAGCGAGTTATCGGGGTGCCAGGGGATGTAATAGAGATAAAGAACAAGGTGGTCTATAGAAATGGCAAGAGGCTTAAAGAACCCTATGTTCAACATGTATCCAAGGTAATAATAAAGGATACCTATCCCATGGACCTTTGGCCTCCAAAGACCTTTGACCCTCGGGTTAGGGATAATCTTGGTCCCATTCATGTGCCTCCCCATGAGTATTTTGTAATGGGAGATAATCGGGATGAGTCTTATGATTCCAGGTTTTGGGGATTTGTCAAAGAAAATAAGATACTGGGCAAGGCCTGGATCATCTATTGGTCCTGGGAGGGCTTTGGCCATATAAGGTGGAACAGGATATTTAAGGTGATACACTGAGATGCTCTCCAGTATTCACACAGCCCTACTTCTTGGTATTGATGCCTTTCCTGTACAGATGGAGGTGGATCTCTCCAGGAGCGGGATACCTGCCTTTAGGATGGTGGGTCTTGCTGAGGGTGCAGTGAAGGAGAGTAAGGATAGGGTATTTACTGCCCTTAAGAATTCTGGTTTTAGGGTGCCTCCATCCAGGATAACTGTTAATCTTGCTCCTGCCCATCTCAGAAAGGAAGGGAGTGGATATGACCTTCCCCTTGCACTGGGGATACTGGTGGCGTGTGAGGTCATACCTCCTGAGAAGATAAGCCCTTTTTTGTGTATGGGGGAACTTTCTCTAAAGGGAGAGGTAAAGCCTGTGACAGGGGTGTTATCTGTGGCCATGATGGCCAGGGAGAGGGGTATAAAGGGTTTGATTCTTCCCGCAGATAATGCCCCGGAGGCCGCTGTTGTAAAAGGGATAGATGTCTATGGGGTCTGTTCTCTCGTTGAGGCTGTGGGATTTTTAATAGGGGAGAAGGGGCTTTCTCCAGTTAGAGTGGGGATGGAGGATATATGGAAGAGGAGCAGGGAAAAATTTTTTATAGACTTCTCTGAGGTAAAGGGCCAGGAACATGCCAAAAGGGCAATAGAGGTGGCGGCCGCAGGGGGACACAACCTCCTGTTTATAGGGCCGCCGGGTAGCGGAAAGACCATGCTGGCCCAGAGGATACCAACGGTCCTTCCCCTTCTGGATTTTGAAGAGGCCCTGGAGGTGACTCGTATATATAGTGTGGCAGGGATGCTTTCCCAAAAAGAACCCCTTGTCACAAAAAGGCCCTTCAGGGCCCCTCATCATACTATTTCAGATGCAGGCCTCATTGGAGGAGGAAGATACCCATCTCCTGGGGAGGTATCCCTCTCCCACAAGGGGGTCCTGTTTCTGGATGAGCTTCCAGAGTTCAAAAAACATGTCCTGGAGGTCTTGAGACAACCCCTGGAGGATGGGAGGGTCACCATTTCAAGGGCCTCCCTCTCCCTTACCTATCCTGCAGAGTTTATGCTGGTGGCGGCGATGAATCCATGTCCCTGTGGATATCTGGGGGACAAGAGACATCAGTGCACATGCAGTCCCCTTCAGATCCAGCGGTATAAAAACAGGTTGTCAGGTCCACTCCTGGACAGGATAGACCTGCATGTGGAAGTGGGGGCAGTCCCCTATGAGGAGCTTAGCTCCAACAGGGAGGGTGCTCACTCCAAGGGGATGAGGGAGAGGATTCAACGTACGCGTTTTATCCAGAAGGAAAGATATAAATCCCTTCCTTTTTCCTTAAATAGTAGACTCTCTGGGAAGTGGTTAACTAGATTTTGCCAACTGGATGAGAGAGGTCATAGTTTTCTGGAGAAGGCCGTAGACAGCCTTGGGCTGTCTGCCCGCGCCCATAGCCGCATCCTTAGGATTGCCCGAACCATTGCAGATCTCAATCAATCTCCCTCTATAGAGGTATCTCATCTTGCAGAGGCCATTTCTTATAGGACCCTGGACAGATTGAGATAGTTGAGGGCGATTAGCCTTTCCAGGAGGTCGCTTAGGGCCTTAAATAGCCCTCCATCCCCTGGAAAGCCTCCTGTGAGGGTCTTTAGGTGTTGATCAAGGGCCCATTTTTCCTCTCTGTCAGGAGAGCGAGGGGGATTTTTTATGGTATATAGCCTATACATTCTCATGTAGGTGATAACTTCCCTGTAAAATTTGTGAAATGTGGCCTTAAATCCTCCTTTTTCCCTTTTCCATAATTCCATAACCTCTGGGGAGGGGATTTTTTCCAGCAAGTGTACCACCAGGATTAAAAGGGCATTTAGGCACAGACCAGGCACCCCTCTTTTCCAGCCCAGGAGCCAGGAATTTCTCCAGCACATAAGGAGATTTTCCTGGGCGAGGTTGATTAGCTCCAGGAGTTTTTTCCATGATTCAAGGAGACACTCATCTTCCCATGCTATATGAGGGCTGGTGAGATTTAGAGAAGGGGAGGGATGGGACACAGGGCTGTCTTTCACCATGTCCTTTAAGAGATACGCAAGCCAAGAATTTGCCTGAGGAGAGGCAGGGGTCTCCAGGTGGGAGTAGCTCAGGATGTATTTTCCCCTGTGATATCTCCCATAGAGGATTGCTGGCTCGTTCTTTAGGATGTGAAAGCTCAGGTTTATTCCGTACATCTTCTCCCATCCAGATAACTCTTTCTCTCCTTCAAGTACCCACCAGGGGAGGTCTGCCATCCATAGATCATCTCCAGGACGGCTATAGGTTGCCAGGACCTCTACTTCCTGGCCACAGGGACTTATGTCAAACTGGGAAGGCCACCACATGGGCAGAGACACCAGTTCCCCTTTCTCAAAGGGACTTAGAGTGGAGGAACAGATGGTGGAGAGGATATGTCCGCTAAAGTTGGGACATCTCTGGTACATGGGTTTTCTCACTGCTTCACATAGACCCATTCCCCCTGCCCTGGGGGAAAGGGCAAGACCTGCTCCACCACACACTCCCAGATAGATACCCCCTCTGGCAACATATTCCCTTATTTGTTCCCTGCCTCTTTTTTTCAGGAGCCTTGCCCGTCTGGATGCCCATCCTCCTGGCATGATTAAGAGGGAGAGGTGAGCTATGTGCTCAAGGGAGTTAGGGGATAATATCTCAAAAGGAATGCCACATTCCTCTAAGAATCTGAGAAATAATACCCCCCACATGTGAGAGCCTTTAAAAAAGATGCCTATCATGGGACTAGTTACGTGACTCCTCTGATCTGAGAGCCGCAATTGCCGCGTCTATATCATAGAGTCTCAGGGGATTCATCCCCCCACCCTTGTACATCTTGGAGGCCAGTCTCGCGGCCTCATATGTTATCCAGCCATGCTCCTGGGAGAAGGAGGGGTCATCCTCGTTGTGAAGCATAAATTCTATGACCCCCTCTTTCTCTCTCACATACATCTTTATACGTTTGTTGAGGGGAAGGGGATAATAATAGATGCCCCTTTTATCCTTCATCTTCTTCCTCCTTGATCTTTTTTCTGGGCCAGGTCTTTATGATGGTGTGTAAGAGGGTAAGCAGGGGGATGGCAAAAAACACCCCCCACAGGCCCCACAACCCTCCAAAGATGAGTACCCCTATCATAATGGCCACGGGATGAAGGTTTACAAACCCAGACATGAGCAGGGGTACCAGCAAGTTTCCATCTAGAAATTGTAAGATGGTATATCCTATAAGGGTGCTCAGGGTCTTGTCAGACCATCCCCACTGAAAATAGGCCACCAACACCACAGGTACTGTCATGGCAATGGCCCCCACAAAGGGAATAAGCACAGAGATGCCTACAAAGAGGCTCAATAATAGGGCAAATTTTAGATGAATTATAAAGAAAAATATGTAGCTCGCCAGCCATACGATTAATAGTTCCCAGATCTTCCCCTGAAGGAATCTTGCTATCTTTGCATTTACCTCTCTCCATACCTGGGAGGTGAATTCAATATTGTCCGGGAGCAGGCCCTTTATAAAAGAGAGGATATATTCCTTGTCCTTTAAGAAGAAAAAAGAGATGAGAGGGACCAGCACAAGGTAGATGAGAAAGTTTACCAGACCCATTACTGAGGAGAGGGAATATGTTAAAAAGTTTTTACCCATCTCTCTTATCTGACCTATAAAGATACTTACCACTGCATCTATCTGGAGATTTTTTACTATCTTGGGATAGCTCTGGATAAACCTCTCCAGATGGGCCTTTCCTGATGTTATCATGGAGGGAAGGTCCTGGATGAATTGGCCGAATTGTTTAATGGCAAGGGGGATTATCCATAAGAGGAGAAATATTGAGAGGGACATAAAAACCATAAATACCAGGAATACCGCCAGGCTCCTTGGCACTTTTAGTCTTTCCAGGGGGCGTATAAGTCCTTCTAGTACATAGGACAATACTATACTGGCAAATACAGGCACTAGATATTGTCCCAGAAAATAGAAGAGTAACACAATAAAGAGGCTTATTAGTAGAAATATTGTGACTTGGGGGTCGTTGAGATATTCCTTTATCCTGCTCTTAAGCCACATAGGACCTCCATGTCTCCTTAAATAATGCCATAGAGTTCACCCCCTCTCCTCCCCATTTTCAGGACCTTTTTTAGTACCTCTGGATCTTCCTCTAGGGGAGGAGCGTGATATGCCTTGAGCCTTGCGTCAATTATGAGGGGACCATTGCATCCCCAGTGCTTCAGGTGTGTAAACTCTCCTGTGCCATATATATCTGTAGCAGGATCTGAGCGGGTAAAGGTGGTCCAGAGGAAATTTTCCCAGTTCTTTGAAGTAAATTCCACATGGTCCACAATAACCACCAGGGGAAATTTCTGTGATAGAGAGTGGGGGAGGTGTTTTGTTAATTGAGAGATAAGGGGGTCTTTTTCATCCCGTTTTCCCCTGTGGACAGGTCCTTCTATCAAGAGGATGCCAGGGGCGAAGACCCTTGGATTTTTAAAGGGATAGGGGAGAGAGAGCACGGGAGGTTGATGAGAGAGTTCCCTTTTTTTCTCTCCTGCCACTGTGATTATCACCTTGGAGCCCTGGTTAAGACTTATCCCTGAATAATCCAGGGTGTCCATGGTGGTTCGGGTAATAAAATGCAGGTCCCGCTCAAACACGATGCGGCTCAGGATGTGGTGGAAGAATCCTGGTATATCCCTGGTGGATAGAGAAGGATTATCTTCTATTGCCGCTATAAGCACGTACTTTGAGAGAGATGTCTGGGTGGAACCAAGGAGTTGAAGGGCACAGGTTATTATCTCCTGAGGTCTTCTTTCAGGGGCAAAGGGGACATATCGTTCTTTTCCCAAGGCCAGAAGCAGGGGATGTACCCCTGCGGCATCCACCGCATGTATCTCAACTATCCCTTTAAAGACCTTATCCACAAAAGGGGCCACTATTTCATGTACCACCTCTCCAAGGAGGGAATCTTCCTGCGGGGGCCTTCCCACAGTAGTAAAGGGCCATATGGCCCCTATGCGATGATATACCCTATCTACCTTAATTACAGGAAAGGGATGTCTGAGACTATAATAGCCCAGATGGTCTCCAAAGGGACCCTCTTCTTTGGTTTCCCTTCCCCTTACCTCGCCTGTAATACAAAAATCCGCCTCTGCCAGGATTGGCAAATTCCCTTTTCTTGGGATAAAGCCTATCCTTTCTCCAGCAACAAGGCAGGCAAAATAGACCTCTGGTATCCCCTCTGGTAAAGGCATCACCGCGGCCAGGGTCATGGCAGGAGGCCCACCCACAAATATGTTTACTCTAAGGGGTATTCCCCGGGAGATGGCCCTTTGGTGATGAGCAGCAATTCCGCGATGTATCTGATAATGGAGACCAATCTCCTTATCTAGTAGATAGTCATTTCCCCTTATCTGGATGCGATACATCCCCAGATTAGAATGAGCAAATCCCTTTTTCAGGGGATCCTCAGTATATACTTGGGGAAGGGTGATATAGGCCCCCCCATCTTTTGGCCATGACCTGAGGTAGGGGAGAGAGGATATCCTGCACTCTCCATATAGGATGGGCCCCTTTTTTGTTTTTTTTGGTCTTATGCTCCATCCTCTGCGTGCCAGATATGCCCAGAACAGGGGGTCTTTTAATGCAGAGGGGGGATGTGCACAGATCCGGGTGAGACGCTCCCATGTCTTAAAAAAATCCTGGAAGATAAACCGCACCCTCTCCTTGGTGCCAAAGAGGTTTGCCAACAAGGGGAAGGGGGTATTTTTTGGACGTTTAAACAGGAGTGCAGGTGCCTTTTTTCTGAAGGCCAATCTCTGGATAAGGGGTATCTCCAGATCAGGGTCCAGTTCTGTTTCTATAATTTTGAGATCCCCCTTTCTGGAGAGGGCCTCAAGACATCTTCTCAGATTTTTGTATCCCATAGGCTCGGCAATAAGGTATGGAAGAGAGTGTTGTTAAGAGATGTCTATGTAGACATGATGGGATTCAACCCTTTTTTCCATCCACTTCCTCAACCTCTTTTTCATCCATCTCCTGGAGTCAGGTATAAGCATGAGGATGCCCATTATATCTGTGAGGAATCCTGGAGTTAAAAGCAGGACCCCTGCCATAAATATAAAGAGGGCATCAGTGAGTTCTTCCGTGGGCATCACCCCATTTGATATATTTTCCCGAATCTTAAACAGGGTCTTTAAGCCCTCCCTTCTTGCAAGATAACCCCCTCCTATGGCGGTCAAGATGACGATGATTATGGTGTTTAGTGGACCTATTATACTTCCCACCTTTATAAGCAGATATAATTCTATCATGGGCACCAGAAAAAATAATAATATAAGTTTAACCATAATACCTCCTTGGTTGCTCAGGGACAAAGATATATTTAACTAAATGCCACATCAATTGTTTTTTGTCATTATAAAACTTATCTCTCTTATCTCTCCTCTCCTGTGAGGCCCATGGGCCTTTTAGGTAGCATGGTTAAAGAAGAGGGGCAAGGAGGAAAACCTCTAAGAGATGTCCCCTTTTCCATTGATTTTTTTTACAACAATCCCTACCTTTTCTTGAGTAAAGGGGAAAATAGATGTCTCGCCTTTTAAAAAATACCTCTGTTATTGCCTTTGCCACCTTTTTGAGCAGGATATTGGGCTTTATAAGGGATATTGTGGTGGCCTACGCCCTAGGCACCGGACCATTTGCAGATGCATTTTTTGTGGCCTTTAGACTCCCGAACCTCATGAGGAGATTATTTGCTGAAGGCTCCCTTACCATGGCCTTTGTACCTGTATTTAAAGAAATTAAACATGTGGAGGGTAGAGACAGGGCCTTTTGTTTTGCCCGTGCCACATTTGTGTGGCTCTTAATAATACTTGTGGTGCTCACTCTGGTGGTGATTTGCTTTGCTCCAATGGTGACCTTTCTGGTGGCCCCAGGGTTTAAACATGAGGCCCATGTGTTCAACTATGCCGTAGAGTTAGTGAGGATATGTTTCCCTTATGTTATATTTGTATGTTCTGTGGCCCTGTGTATGGGAATATTAAATTCACTTGGACACTTTGCTGCTCCTGCATATGCACCCTGTATATTAAATGTGGTATTGATCACCTCGGCCCTTGTGGCTGTTCATTTTAGGTGGAATGTGGCAGGTGCCCTGGCGTGGGGGGTCCTGCTGGCAGGGGTACTTCAGTTTTTGTTGCAGCAATGGCCATTAAAGAGGATGGGGTTTTCCTGGATAGGCCCATTTTCCATGAAAGATAAGGGGGTAAGACTTCTCTTTAAACTCATGCTCCCCACCATATTTGGTGCTGCTGTCTATCAGATGGGCATAATTATAAATACGGTCCTGGCATCTTTTCTTCATCAAGGCGCCATCTCATATCTCTATTATGCAGATAGGCTTGTTCAATTTCCCTTGGGGGTATTTGGGGTGGCTGTGAGTGTGGCTGCCCTCCCAGACCTTTCTTCCCTGGCCACCAAAGGAGATATACAGGGCTTTAAACAGACCCTGAATGCAAGTTTGGCCCTTATCCTGTTTGTGTCCCTCCCTGCCACTGCAGGTCTCATTGGACTTGCCCATCCTATTATAAAGGTCCTGTTCTTTCGGGGGGCCTTTACAGAGACCTCAGTATCATCTACTTCTCTGGCCCTTTTGGGATATGCAGTGGGACTCCCTGCATTTAGTTGTGTAAGGACCCTTGTATCTTCTTTTTATGCCCTCAAGGATACAAAGTCACCAGTAGTGGTGGCCAGTATATGTCTTGTGGTGAATGTGATAATGGGGGTTATCCTTATGAGGCCCTTTTCTTTTCTGGGCCTTGCACTGGCAGTATCCATCTCTTCTTTTCTAAATATAGCCCTGTTATCCCTTCTTTTAACAAGAAAGATTGGGGCATGGTTTAAAATGATGCCCAAGTATATGGTTATGCTTGCCCTTAGTACTATAATCCTGGTCACAAGCAGGCTTATCTCCTTAAACGATATATCTTCCTTTCTCCTGATCCCTGTATGGATGGCATTTTATATTGGGATATCCTGGCTTTTTAAGGTGGAAGAGGCCATGCTCTTTGTGAAACTTATAGGGTCTTTTTTCTTGCCAAGGGGGAAAAAATAATGTAAAAATTTTGCTATCGGGAAGTGGCGCAGCCTGGTAGCGCACCTGCCTTGGGAGCAGGGGGTCGCAGGTTCAAATCCTGTCTTCCCGATTAGGAAAGAGATAATATAATTAAAGGTGGGGAAGAAGATTGGAACCCTAAGGAAGGGCCTCTGTTATATGAGGCCCTTTTTTTGTGGGGATTTGAGGAAGAAGGTGAGCCTGAGAGAGTTAAAGAATATTGGGGGGTTAAAAATAGTAAAATTGATAGTGCAATAATTTTGTGTAAAAATTTTATTAATATATTTAAGGTTGTTAACGTTGTTATTAATTTCTCCTATAGGATGGGCTTTCCAAAAAACTTCCATTTTAACCAAATTGACTGAATTAATAGCGAATTTATATAAAACACATCAAAATAGATTATTAGATTCTGCAGTGGAGCAAAGAGATAAAGATAAAATTATATTCATATTATCAGAAAGCAGAGATTATACATTACTACAAAATTTCTTAGTGATATTTATCAGTCCAGACCAATAGTGTTACTGGATGAATATGATACCCCAATTCATGCGGGATGGTTAAAAGGCTATTATGAAAAAGCAATAAATTTTATGCGAGGGTTTTTAAGTGGAGTATTAAAGGATAATATATATCTTGAGAAGGGTATTTTAACAGGACCTAATAATATCACAGTGGCGGGAATATTAGGCAGAAAATTCAGGAATAGATTTGGGTTTACACCGGAAGAATGTGAGAAATTACTAAGAGTTGTGGGCTTGAAGATAGATATGACGAGGGAATGGATTGGTATAATGGGTATAATTTTGAGGGTCAGAAGTTTTTGAATCCGTGGTCAGTAATATATAGATGAAGGCAGGCCAGGGCCCTGCTAGGCCAATACCTCAGGCAATGCTCTAGTTAAAATGTTAATTAAGGAAGGGCGTGTAGAAGTGAAGGAAAATATATCAGGTTTGCTGGAAGGAGAAAAGATAACGAGTCGTACTATTGAAAAATATCTCTTTTCCTAATTTAAAAAAGGGCGAAGACAAAATATATTCGTTGTTATTGTTTAGCGGTTATTTAAAGTGTGAGAGGCAGTGGTTAGAGAAGGGCAAATATTTAAGGTGTGAATTAACCATTCCCAATACAAATTTCTATACTCTGCTAATACTCTAACAAAGGTTAATTTCTGGAGGAAATCCTATGAGGAGATTTTTTTCCTACGGCCCAGTAGATTGCAGGAAACACTTTTGTGTTCCAAGAAAGGAGTTAATAGAGAGATGTGTGGAACAGCTTGTTGGAGAAGACCTGGAATTTGGCCACTATTTCACAGTATGGGCGCCAAGGCAAACAGGCAAGACCTGGCTGATGATGGAGGTTAAAAAAGAAATAGAGAGAAGATATGGGGATAAGTTTATTTGTGGTTTTATGAGCATGCAGGGAAGTGGTTCTGATACTCTGGATGGTTTTTTAGCAGAACTGCCAGGGTCTTTGAAGATAGGATTTGGAATAGAATTATCCAATCCCCCAGAAGACTTGTATGCTTTTATGGAGTTATTTGGAAAGAAAAAAGGTGTTTTTGATAGGCCTGTGATTCTTTTTATAGACGACTATGATACATTGCCCTCTAAGGTGATAGAGGTACTGGCTAATCTATTTAGACATATTTATTTAACAAGAGAATTCTACCTTTTGCACGGCCTTGCCTTAATAGGAGTAAAACCTGTTTTAGAAGTGCATAGTGAGCGGAGTTCACCTTTTAATATTCAGCGCTATTTTCATGTGGAGAATTTTACCCATGATGAGGTTGTTGATTTGTATAACCAGTATATTGAAGAGAGCGGTCAGGAGATAGAGGAACAGGTCATAGACAAAGTTTATGAAGTCACCAGAGGGCAGCCAGGTCTTGTGTGCTGGTTGGGAGAACTTTTAACAGAAAAGTATAATCCGGGTAAGGATAAGATTATTAATCTGGAAGTGTGGAGTAATGTTTACAAAAAAGCTATTAGAATTGAACAGAACAATACGGTTTTAGATTTAATTAAAAAGGCAGAATCTCCTCAATACTTACCTCATGTGTTAGCGTTGTTTGAGAACTCTGACATTCAAGTTTCTCTGGATAAGGATTGGTGTTCTTATTTATATTTAAATGGCATAATAGATTTTGTGGATACAGTAGATGAAAAAGGGGAGCTTATTCAGATATGCAGATTTTCCAATCCCTTTATCCAGCAGAGGCTATATAATGCTCTGACCTATGATTTTATAGGTGAAGAGACCCCAATATACGCCCTAAAACTCGGAGACGACCTATCAGATGTATTTGAAGAAGGTCTTGATCTGAGGGCGCTTATAGGTAGATACAGA
>Ga0256914_1000455_pt1 | contig 40580 bp, 43 predicted proteins | sample HulkmetaG_FD_191571 | JGI IMG/M metagenome (GOLD analysis project Ga0256914, IMG submission 191571) | Hydrothermal chimney microbial communities from Main Endeavour vent field at the Juan de Fuca Ridge, Pacific Ocean - Hulk | ecosystem: Environmental > Aquatic > Marine > Hydrothermal vents ... | reverse complement strand
AGACGAGCGGAAGGATACGCCGGTCCCGGTGACGATCCGAGCCTACGCCACCGACGCGCCCGAAAAGATCTTCGTCGAACGGAAAACCGTCTTCGTCTATCCCAGGTGGGATATCGTCCGGAAGAGAACAGAGGGGGGCGAGTAGGCGAAGATGGGGTATGATAAAATCACGAAACAGAAGACGGGGCGGCCGGCGGAGGCCCCGGATCGCTCCGCAGAAACGACGAGGAGGGGGACGATGAAAAAGGTATTGATTCTCGGGGGCGGTTTCGCCGGGGTGGAGGCGGCGATCTTTCTTCGCAAGAGGGGGTATCGTGTCACGCTCATCAGCGACCGGGACTACTTCTACATCTATCCGACGTCGATCTGGATCCCTACGGGGGAGGCGACCTTCGAGGAGACCTGTATCCCGCTGGAGGATCTACGGAGGGTCCACGGTTTCGAGCTGATCGTCGACGAGGTGAGGGAGATCCACTCCAGGGAGCGAAGGGTCGTCTGCGCCAACGGGGAGTATCGATGTGAATACCTCGTCATCGCGATGGGGAGCGGAAAGGTCGAGTACGAGGGGAGCGAACACTTCCTCTCCATCTGCGGGAAACCGGAGGAGGCGCCGAAGATCAAGGAGCGTATCGACGATCTGATCGCCCGCGGCGGCGGGAGGATCGCGATGGGGTTCGGGGGCAACCCCAAAGACCCCAGCAACGTGCGGGGCGGCCCCGCTTTCGAGGTGCTCTTCAACCTCCACAACCGTCTCAAGAAACTGGGGATCCGCGATCGGTTCGAGCTCACCTTTTTCGCTCCGATGCAGAAGCCGGGTGCGCGTATGGGGGAGAAGGCGTTGAAGATGATGGATCTCTACTTCGATCGGCTGGGGATCCGCAAACACTTCGGCAGGAAGATCGAGCGGTTCGAAGCCGACGGGATCCTTTTTGGGGACGGAAGCCGTCTTGCGAGCGATTTTACGATGTTCATCCCCGCCGGCAGCGGCCACCCGGTCTTCGCCAACTCCGATCTCCCTCTCAACGATGCAGGGCTGATCCTCATCAACGACTACTGCGAGGTGGTCCACGACTACGACGAGAGTCCGGAGTTCTACAACGTCTTCGCCATCGGCGACTCGGCGGCGCTCGACGGACCCGACTGGCGGGCCAAGCAGGGGCATATCGCCGAGGTGATGGCCCGCAACGTCGCCTTCAACATCGACGCGATCGCCAAAGGGAGCGAAGAGCGCAGGGGGTATCTGGAGCATATCAACATCCTCTGCGTCATGGACAGCGGCGACGGAGCCGCCTTCGTCTATCGCGACGACCGCGGCGGCAGGATGATTCCCCTGCCGGTGGTGGGTCACTGGCTCAAGAAAGGGTGGGGCTGGTATTGCCGAAACTCGAAGCTGGGAAAAATCCCGAGAATCCCCGGACTGTAAGGAGAGAGAATGGAGAGAGTGCTGTTCAAGGATCGCTACCCCGTCTTCAAACAGGCGCTGGAGAAAGGGGAGTGCCGATTCGGGACGGTCGATGCGATCGTCGCCTACCTGAAGGAGCGGATCGAAACACATCCGGTGGCGACCTACATCGCCACCTTCGACCACTACGCCCACACCTCCTCGCTCCCGGAGGGGGAGATCGACGAAGAGATCGTCTCGGCGAAGAATATCATCTTCTGCTTCGGCAAGGAGCTGGCCACTCCCGATGTGCTGGCGGTCCGGCCCCGTTCCATCGGGGTCTGCGAGCTGAAAGACCGGTTCGTGGTCGTCACGATGGAGGCGCCCAACCCCCAGGCCAACGATGCGATGCGGTCGTGGATCGAATCTCTCGGAGCGGGGTGAGATCCACCCTTTCCGGCCAGACTTTCGGGAGTTTCCAGGAGCGGAACGATCGTACCGGCACACCGATTGTCCGAATTTGATATACTCTATTGACACGAACGTCGGACTTCACGGGCGAAAGGGCGGACCATGACCTATCTGACCATCATTCTCACCGCCATCTTTCTCTCGGTGGCGATCAACTCCGTTCTCAAGCGGGTCGGCATCCCTACGATCATCGGATATATCGCCACGGGTGTGGCGATCTCGGCGATCTTCGGGCTGCACAGAGCGAACGTGGGAGAGCTCAACGAGATCGCGGAGTTCGGGATCGTCTTTTTGATGTTCACGATCGGGCTGGAGTTTTCGTTTCGGCAACTGGTCGCGATGCGCCGGGAGGTTCTGCTTTTCGGTTCGCTTCAACTGCTGATGAGCGCGGCGCTTTTCACGGCGGCGGCGTCCTGGTATGGAATGGGGATGGAGGGGGCGATCATTACCGGTTTCGCCCTCGCCCTCTCCTCGACCGCCATCGTCCTCAAAACCCTCAACGAGACGGGACAGATCCAGGCCCCTTTCGGGCGCAAATCGGTGGGAATTTTGATCTTTCAGGATCTGGCGGTCATCCCGATCCTGCTGATGATCACGATCTTCGCCTCCAATCAGAGTGATCTCGGCGAGATGCTTCAGATCATCGCCATCGATGCGGTGATCGTGGGGGCGATCATCTATCTGCTGGGGCGCTACGTCTTCGAGTGGCTGCTTGGGTGGGTGATCAAGGCCGACTCCTCCGAAATTTTTCTGGGGACGGTCCTTTTCCTGGTGATCGGATCGGCGGAGCTTGCCCATATTTTCGGCTTCACCTATTCACTGGGGGCGTTTTTGGCGGGAATGATGCTGGCCGAAACCCACTACAAGTACCAGATCGAAGCGGAGCTGATCCCCTTCAGAGATCTTCTGCTGGGGCTCTTCTTCGTCACGGTGGGGATGCAGATCGACCTGGGAGCGGTCGCACGCAATATCGGTTCGATCGTCGCTGTGGCGCTTTGTATCATGGTGATCAAGTTCGCCGTCATCCTCCTGTTTCTGCGATTTTTCACCCGGTTTCGCGTGGCGGTCAAGACGGCGCTGGCCCTTTCGCAGGTCGGAGAGTTCTCCCTCGCCGTCTTCGCCCTCGCGTCGGCCAACGACCTGCTGGAGCCCGAAGCGGTCCAGATCCTGCTGGGGGCGGTCGTCGTGTCGATGGTTCTTTCGGTCTTCGTGCTGGCCAATCTCCGCCGTATCGCCGACTGGTTCTGCCCGGAGCCGGAAGCGGAGCCGATTCTCCACTCGACCGGCTTCCGGGACCATGTCGTCGTCTGCGGGTACGGCCCCCTGGGGTGCCACGTGGCCGAAGAGCTCAAACGGCAGGGCGTGCAGTATCTGATACTCGAGCACGACATTCACAGGATGGAGCTCGGACAGAAGAAGGGGGAGCCGATCTTCTTCGCCAACGCGGCCAACGAGGAGGTACTGAAGAGCTTCGATGTCGACCGGGCGAGTGCCGTGATCGTCGCGGTGGACAATCCCCGGCACCTGAGGCTCATCTGCGAAGCGCTCAATCGCGTCGCGCCGCTGGCGAACGTGGTCGTCAAGGTGCAGAGCGAAAGCGAGGCGCAGATGGTCGAGGATCTGAAGATCGACCACCTGGTGATCCAGAGCGAGGAGATGGCCCGGCGGCTGGTGGCCGAAGCGATGCGCTGCCGACTCGGTTTCTAGAACCCATCTCAAAAATCCCCGCGAGGAGGATGCAAGCCGTCTCTTAGCCCCGTTTTGTTAGAATTCCAAAACCTGGATCCATCTCGAAGCCCCCCGGAGACGGAGCGATCCTGCAGCGTCCCGTCGACGCCCCTTCGCGACCGTCGTTTCGACTGCGCCCCCAAAGAGGCCTCCCGATACGCGACGGAGTCGCTTCCGCCGCCGCCAATGGGGATTTCGGGATGGGTTCCATCCATAAACATGGCGAGGCAGACATGACCAAATACATATTCGTAACGGGCGGGGTTTTGAGCTCCCTGGGCAAAGGGATCACTGCAGCGAGCGTCGGAACGCTGCTCAAGCAGACGGGGCTGGATGTTTCGATCCTGAAAATGGATCCCTATCTCAATATGGATCCCGGGACGATGAGTCCCCTGGAGCACGGTGAAGTCTTCGTCACCGCCGACGGCGCGGAGACCGATCTGGACCTGGGCCACTACGAGCGCTTTCTCAATGTCGACCTGGGGAAGAAGAACAACTTCACCACCGGCCAGATCTACCACTCGGTACTCACCAAGGAGCGCAAGGGGGAGTATCTGGGCAAGACGATCCAGGTGATCCCCCATATCGTCGGCGAAGTGAAGCAGCGGATCTTCGAGGCGGGCAAGGGAAAAGACGTGCTGATCGTCGAACTCGGCGGTACCGTCGGCGATATCGAAGGACTCCCTTTCCTGGAGACGATTCGCCAGATCAAGCACGAGCTGGGGAGCGAGCGGGTCATCAATATCCATGTCACTCTCGTCCCCTATATCCAGGCGGCCGGAGAGCTCAAGACCAAGCCCACGCAGCACAGCGTGCAGGAGCTGCGCCGTATCGGTATCACTCCCCATATGATCATCGCACGCTGCGAAAAGCCTCTTCCCAAGGAGCTGCGCCGGAAGATCGCCGTCAGCTGCGACGTCGATATGGACAGCGTCATCGAGTGCATGGACGCCCCGACGATCTACCAGGTTCCCCTCAACTTTCTCAAAGACGGCATCATGCATCCGCTCATCAAACGGTTCCGCCTTGCCGAAAGCGAGCCGAACATGGAGGAGTGGGACATTCTGGTCAAGCGGATCATCGCGCCCCGCGACGAGATCACCATCGCCTTCGTGGGCAAGTATCTGGGGCTCAAGGAGTCCTACAAGTCGCTGACCGAGGCGCTGATCCATGCCGGTGCGGCGCTCGATACGAAGATCAATATCCGCTGGGTCGACAGCGAGGATATCGAAGAGAAAGGGGTCGAGGAGACGATCGGGGAGGTCGACGGCATCCTCGTGGCCGGGGGGTTCGGTGTGCGCGGCGTGGAAGGGAAGATCGAGGCGATTCGCCATGCCAGGGAGCGGAAGATTCCCTATCTTGGAATCTGTCTCGGAATGCAGCTGAGCCTCATCGAATACGCCCGCAACGTCCTTGGGATGGCGGGGGCCAATTCGGTGGAGTTCGACCCCGAGACCGAAAACCCCATCATCTACCTCATCGACGAATTCATCGACCGTTCGGGCCAGAAGCAGGTGCGAACCCACAAGAGCCCGCTGGGAGGCACGATGCGGCTGGGCGCCTATCCGTGCGAGATCAGAGAAGGGACGAAGCTCTTCGCGGCCTATGGCGGCAAAAAGATCATCTACGAGCGGCACCGGCACCGCTACGAAGCCAACCCGCAGTATCGCGACCGGTTCGAGAGGGGGGGCATGATCGTTTCGGGCGAGTCCAACGGTCTGATCGAAGCGGTCGAGGTCGTCGACCACCCCTGGTTCCTGGGTGTGCAGTTCCACCCGGAGTTCACCTCCCGCCTGCAGAACCCCAACCCCTCCATCCTCGCATTCGCCCAGGCATCGCTGAGAGCCAAAAACGCCGGCGATGAGTAGCCCTTCGTCGGAAGCGGTCAGCGTGGGGCCGTCGGCTCTTCCGAGGCTCACGAAGAGCAGAATCGCCGCACTTCTGGCCGCCCGTTTCGAGGGGGGGTTCATGGAGCTGAGGGATCTGCCGAGCCCTTTCGAGTTTCACGACATGGCGCGCGCGGCGGACCGGATCGTCCGGGCGATCGAGGGGAACGAGCGCATCACGATCGTGGGGGACTACGATGTCGACGGTGTCGTTTCCAGTGCGATCATGGAGGAGTTCTTCGAGCTGATCGGCTATCGTGTCGATACCGTGATCCCGAACCGTTTCCGTGACGGATACGGCATCTCCCCGTCTCTTCTGGAGCGGATCGACGCCGATCTGGTCGTCACCGTCGACAACGGAATCACCGCCTTCGAAGCGGCGGAGCTCTGCAAAGAGCGGGGGATCGACCTGATCATCACCGACCACCACACCGCCGCCGAGACTCTGCCCGATGCCTACGCCATCGTCAATCCGAAAAAACCCGTGTGCAACTTCGCCTACCCCGAGATCTGCGGTGCACAGGTGGCGTGGTTCCTGGTGGGTGCGCTCAAAAAGAGACTCGGTATCGATCTGCGGATGTCCCGCTTTCTCGATCTGTTGGCGCTCGCGATCGTCGCTGACGTAATGCCTCTCGTTTCGATCAACCGGGCGCTGGTGAAGCGGGGACTCGATATGCTGGCGCACTCCCGTCGTCCCGCGTTCGAAGCGGTGCGCGCCCACCTGGGGAAACGTCGATTCGGAGCGATGGATATCGGCTTTGCCGTGGCTCCGCGCATCAACAGCGCCGGAAGAATGGAGGATGCCGTCGAGGCGCTCAGGTTTCTTCGGGCGAAAGATCCGAGTGAAGCGAGCCGGCGCTGGCTGCGGCTCGAGGAGCTCAACCGGGCGCGTCGCGAGACCGAATCGGAAGCGACCGAAGAGGCGGTACGGATGGCGGATCCGGACGCGCCGGTGATCGTCGTGGCGAAAGAGGGGTGGCACGAGGGGGTCGTGGGTATCGTCGCCTCCCGTCTCGTCGACCGGTTCAAAAAACCGGCGATCGTCCTATCGGTGGAAGGATCGCGCGCAAAAGGGAGCGGACGGAGTATCGGAGAGGTCGATCTCTTCGCGCTGCTGCAGAAGTGCGAAAAGCATCTGAGCGGATTCGGGGGGCACAAGATGGCCGCGGGCCTGACACTGCCGGCGGACGGAGTGGACGATTTTCGCGAGGCGATCTGCGAATATGCCGGAAGAATCGATCCGCTCGACTTTCTTCCCAAAGACGAGGTGATGGGGGAGCTGCCGATGAGCGAGATCGACTGGGAGTTGATGGAGCTGCTGGAGCGGTACGAGCCCTACGGAGAAGCGAACAGCCGTCCGAAATTCCTGATCCGTGAAGCCGAAGTGGTCGAGGCGCGCCCGATCGGTGCGCAGAGCAACCACCTGCGTCTGCTTCTTGGCGATGGGCCCCGAAAGCTCCAGGCGATCTGGTTCGGGTTCGACAAAGAGATCGAAAAGGGGGAGCGCATCACCCTGACAGGCTTCTTGCAGATCAACGAGTACAACGAGAAGCGCTCGATACAGTTTCTGGTGGATAAGATCCTATTCAACCGGGCCGTACTATAATAGGAACAACGGTACACATACAGGAGTCGTCCTATGCAGAAGAAGAGATTGATCAAGAGCCGGGAGGTCGTTGAGGATCTCCTGAAGCAGGAAGGTATGAGCCGCCGGGATGCGTTGAAAGTGATGGGGCTCGGCGGCGCGGCGGCGATGATGGGAGGCGCCCCCGCGGCAGCCGAAGAGGGGGGTGCCCCCTCTTCGAGCGGAGCGAAAGCCCGGATCGTCGTCGTCGGTGCAGGAACGGGCGGTGTTCTGATCGCCGCGCGGCTTCGGCGTGCGGCGCCCAAAGCGGAGATCATCGTCATCGCGCCCAACGATATCCATCTCTATCAGCCGGGGCAGGTCTTCATGGCGGCCGGTCTCTATACGGAGGCCGATATCCGGAAGCCAAACGCCGATCTGATGCCCGACGGGGTGAAGTGGATCAAGGATGAAGTCCGCATCTTCGATCCCGACGCCAATGTGGTGGAGACGGCGAAAAACGGAAAGGTGGCATACGACTTTCTGGTCGTGGCCACCGGGGTACAGTACGATTACGAGGGGATCGAGGGGATGCGAGCCGATCTGGTCGGCACGCACGGGATTTCGAGCGTCTACCTGAGCGATCTGACAAAAGGTACGGCAAAGGGCGGGATCGCCACGTGGGAGTGGTTCAGGCAGTTGCGGGCGGAGGCGGAGAGAAGGAGCGAAGAGAGTCCGGTCACGGCGATCTACACGCAGCCGGATACCCCCATCAAGTGCGGTGGCGCCCCCCAGAAGATTCTCTATCTGAGCGACGACTTCCTGCGTGGGAACGGGCCGGGAGGCGGCAGCGACGTCCACCGCAACGTTCGCGCCCTCTTCTGCAAGAAGGGAGACAAGCTCTTCGGACTGCCCGACTACAACAGGACGCTCGTCGAGGAAGTGACCCCGATGTACGGGAACATCACCGACAAATGGAACCATATCCTCCGCAAGATCGACCCGGTCAGGAAGATCGCCACTTTCGAGCATATCTACCAGGTGAAAGGGGAGTACGATCCCGACCTGGAGGAGTACGACATGATCACCAAAACGGAGTCGGTGGAGATCGGATACGACTTCATCCATATCGTCCCTCCGATGAAGGCGGCGGATGCCGTCGACAGATCGCCTCTGGGGTGGCCCAAGGGAAGCGCGAAGGGGTGGCTGGCGTGCGACCGATACACGCTCCAGCATATGAAATACAAGAACGTCTTCGGTATCGGAGACGTTCTTGGGATACCGTTGGGCAAAACGGGGGGGTCGGCGCGCCACCACGGGCCGGTGATCCAGGAGAACCTGGTCGCGGCGATGGAGGGACGGGAGCTTCCCGCCAGGTTCGACGGCTATACCGTCTGTCCCCTCAAGACGCAGTATGGAAAGATCATGCTCGCCGAGTTCAACTACGACGGACCCGCCCCCTCGTTTCCGCTCGATCCGGCCAAGCCGAGATGGATCTGGTGGGCCTTCGACCTCTATATGCTCAAGCCGATGTACTGGAACCTTATGATGCGGGGGCTGATGTAGCGTTTCCGCTCTCCGTCCCCGGCGAAGATCCGTCGCTCATGCTCCCGTGACCGGTTTGAGACGAAAACCCCGTCTTTTTTGGTACTCTTTTTGCTTCTACCGCTGAAAGCGCCCAGAGGCGCCCGACGCGGATGCCTCCGGGGGGTGCGGCATCCACCGTTTGTGGTGCGTTCGGCCCCCGGTCGGCTTCCGTGCCGTGGCCGTTGGGGGGCGAAGGGGAAAAACTCTTTGGAAGAGGGGAACGACAGAATGGAATACTACAACTGGATACTCGCTTTCCACGTGATGAGCTTCATGAGCTGGATGGCGATGCTCTTTTACCAGCCCAGGCTCTATGTCTACCATCAGGAGCATGCGGACAACGAGGGGTTCGTCGAAGTGGTCACGATCCAGGAGAACAAGCTCTACAGTTTCATAGGGGTGCCGGCGATGTGGGCGACGGTTCTGAGCGGTACGGCGATGATCGCACTGAACCCGGCTCTCTTCCAAAGCGGTATGTGGCTGCATATCAAGCTGACGGCAGCCCTGCTGTTGGTGCTCTACCACTTCTCCCTGGGGTGGTTCAAGAGACGCCTTCATGCCAAAAAGTGCACGAAAAGCGGTGCGTTTTTCCGGGCCTACAACGAGGTGCCGACGATCCTGATGATCGTCATCGTCATCATGGTGGTGGTGAAACCGATATGAAAAAGGGTGACGAGCGGAGCGGCTACGCGGATATTCTCAATCGGGGGATCGTCAAGTCCCACATCCGTTTCGTCAAGCGAAACGGTGTCTCGCTGGCGCTCCTCTGTTTCTCTCTGGAGCTTCCGGAGCCGAAAGAGGAGGCGTTCGAGCGGGCGGTCATGACCCTCCAGGATCTGACCGACTTTTCCGCCCTGCTGCTGTGCAAGGAGGGGATGCTCTTTACCTTTCTGAAAGATCTGCATCTGCACCGCGCCGTCCAGGTGGCCAAAAATATCCAGGAGAGGCTGGCCAGGGATGCCGCCGTCACCATGCGCCATGCCGCGCTCACCATCGTCGACGAAGAGGACGACTACGAGGCGCTGATGAAGCGGATGGAGCGCTACATGGAGCAGGCGCGCGAATTCGGCGAAGGAAAGATCTGCTACGGTACCGCCAAATACGACTTTTGTTCGAAAGGGGGCGAGGAGGAGATCTTCACCAGCTTCTTCTCCGACCAGGAGAGGGTGACGCTCTACAACTTCTATAACGGGATGCCGCTGAGCGAAGAGGTGAAGGTGCTCGGATATGCCGACGGACTGCTGCGACTCAAGACCTCCCTGGCGAAAGCCGCCTTTTTGAAGAACGAGCCTTTTACCTTTCTGAAACACCCCCTCCTGCCCGATACGCTCAAGGCGGATATCGCCAACGCCATACCCAATCGGGCGGAGGTGGTACTGACCAACCTCCGTTTCATCGACAAATCACCGGTCGACCGGGAGAATATCCGCGTCATGCCCGACGAGGAGATCGAAGTGACGGTCGAGTGTGCCGACGGAACCGAGCTCTACGGAACGATCCACAGCCTGGCGGTCAACTCGATCGCCATCAGGATGAAGACGCCCGAAGAGGCGGAGCGCTGTTTTGGAGGCAGCGAAACCCACGTGATGCTCGCTTTCGATCTCAAAGAGCAGCAGCAGCGGAAGGTGCATGTGCGGATTTCGGCCGTGCTTTTCAGCAGAGATCGGGACCAGGCGGTCTTCGCGATCTACCCCAACCACTTCTTCAAGCAGAAGATCGAAGGGTATATCGCCCTTCAGCAGAGCCGCCTTATCACGATCATGCAGAAGATGGTGCTCAACTTCTACCAGGGGTAGGGGTCAGCTGTATTCGTCCATCGAGAGGTATCCGCCGATGAGAAGGATCACGATGGCGACGGCGTTGATGGAGAGAATATGGCGCGTGCCGTTGTCCTTTTGCAGGAGGCCGGCGACCGGTTCGGCGATCTGCTGCGACTCGTGGTAGCCCCAGTAGAAGAGGCCCATCGCCACGAAGAGAAGAAAGATTCCGATGCGTTTTCTCAAGTGGACTCCTTCAGGTTTCGTCGATGCGCCCCGTTCCGCACGAGGGGGTGCGTCTTAGATCGGAAGGACGCGGATGTTGGGGTCGAGTTTCTCTTTGAGAACCGACTCGATCGCGTAGAGAGTGCCGGTCGTGGAGCTCGCACACCCGGAACAGGCGCCCAGGTAGCGGATGTAGACATCGGTATACTGGCCGTTTTGTTTGACGTCGAGAACCTCCATGTTTCCACCGTCCATGATCAGGTACTGGCGGACACTCTCGTCGATGACGCTGTCGATCGCCTTGATCTTCTGGACCAGCGTCATATCGTTGAAGGAGACCTCTTCGCCGCTCTCCTGCTTTTCGGCGACCTCCCTGAGCTTCTCCTCCTCCATCTCCTTGCGTACGTCGGCGAGAATGTCGACGAGGTAGTATTCGCGCTCTTCGTGGCCGCCGGGCCTGATGCAGCTCTTGCAGAAGGCGCCCGCCTTGGTGTAGTCGGTGATCTCTTCGACCGTTTTGAGATCGTTGAGCCTGATCACCTCTCTGAGCGTCTGGAGACTGACGCGGGCGCATTCGCAGACGATGATCTCGTCCTCGAAGCTCTCCATGTCGACCCCTTTGTAGAGTGAAGCCGCCTTTTTGATGACATCGTAGGCCATGACCGAACAGTGCATCTTTTGAGGCGGCACCGCCGGCGTATCCGGTGTATCGCGCATCGCCTTTTCGACGTCGATGTTGGTGATCTTCACCGCTTCGTCGACGGTTTTGCCCTTGCAGAGCTCCACCATCGTATCGCTGCTGGCGATCGCCGTACCGCAGCCGAAACTCTTGAACTTCGCGTCGAGAATCCTGTCGGTTTTCGGATCGACGATCCAGTAGAGCCGCACCGCGTCGCCACAGCTTTCGGCACCGTAGTCGGCGACGATCAGCTCGCCGCCGAGGCGTTTGGCGTCCTCTTCGGTCAGCTCGCCCTGGTTTTTGGGGTTGTTCATCAGCTCCTGCACCTTCTGGCTGTACTCTTCCCAGATGCTTCCGCCGATCAGATCGTGTTTTGCCATACTGTATCTCCTAACTTGTCTATCTGTAACGTTCCGTCTTACTGTTTCGCTTTCATGCTTTCGGGCATGTAGGCATACGAGCTCGAGATGGCGCGCAGCCGTTCGACCGCTTTGGCGAACTGTTCGATCGTGTAGTCGATCTCCTCTTCGGTCGTGAAGCGGCTGAGGCTCAGGCGTACCGCCGTATGGGCCAGCTCGCTGTCGGCGCCTACCGCCGTCATGATCGGGTTGGCTTCGAGATCCTCGCTCGCACAGGCGCTGCCGGTACTGGCCGCGATTCCGGCCCGGTTGAGATCCCACAGCATCGCTTCGCCCTCGACGCCGCGGACCGATACGAGGATCGTGTTGGGTGTGCGGTTTTCGCGCGGTCCGACACTGTAGATATCCGGAAGCTGAAGAATCGCGTCTTCGAGCTTGTCCCTGAGTCTTCGGACATTCTCCTCCTCGAACCGCAGGTAGTAGTCGGCCAGTTCGATCGCCTTTCCCATGCCGACGATCCCCGGAACGTTGAGGGTTCCGGAGCGGCGTCCCCCCATATGTTCGCCGCCGTGAAGCAGCGAGGTGAGCGGGTGGCCATCCCTGATGTAGAGGGCGCCGACCCCTTTGGGGCCGTGGAATTTGTGGGCCGAAAAGCTCATGAAGTCGACACCCGCCTTGATGACGTCCACCGGAATCTTTCCGATCGCCTGTACGCCGTCGGTATGGAGCAGCACCCCTTTCTCTTTGCAGATTTCTGCGATCTGCTCGATCGGGAAGATCGCACCGGTCTCGTTGTTGGCCCACATGATCGAAACGAGCGCCGTCTTGTCGGTGACGAAGTCGCGAACCGTATGGGGTTCGACGATGCCGTCGGCGTTGACCGGCAGGTAGGTGACGCGAACGCCCTGCTCCTCCAGCCAGCGGCAGACGGCGATGATGGAGGGGTGCTCCACCTCGGTCGTGACGATATGGTCCTTCTCGCCCTTTTGGATCAGATCGTAGTAGATCCCTTTGAGAACCCAGTTGTTCGACTCGGTTGCGCAGGAGGTGACGACGATATCATCCTCGTCGCGTGCTCCGATCGCCTCGTACATCTGGTCCATCGCCTTTCTCAGCGCGGGATGACAGGCGGTCCCGAAGTCGTGAAGCGAATTCGGGTTGCCGTAGATTTCGGTGAAGTAGGGGTCCATGGCCGCTTTGACCTCGGGGTCGACCATGGTCGTGGCGTTGTTGTCGAGATAGACGTTCATCATCGATTGTTCTCCAGAGTGTATAATTAGGACAAAAAATGTCTTAATTAGCTTGTTGCCATAATAGATCAACTTGCTTTAGGTATTGCTTAAAAAATTCAATTAACTGTATTCTTCGACTTGGGGCGCTCAGGACTTAACGAAACGAAGAGAGCTAATTATACACCACTTAGCCGAATTGTCAAAGCCCTTTGAAAGTGGAGTTTTCCTATAATCGCGCCTATTTCAATCTCTGTGACACCCGATGTATGGCACAGAACGAGGATTTCTCCCGATGTTTGCACAACTTCTCAGAGCCTACAGCGGCCACAGCGCCAAAAACGATCTCCTCTCCGGCATCGTCGTTGCGATCGCTCTGGTTCCCGAAGCGATCGCCTTCTCCCTGATCGCCGGTGTATCGCCGCTGGTGGGGCTCTACACCGCTTTCATTCTCGGTCTCGTTACGGCACTCTTCGGCGGGAAGCCCGGCATGATCAGCGGCGCCACCGGCAGCGTGGCGGTGGTGATGGTGGCGCTGGTGGCGACCCACGGGGTCGAGTATCTCTTCTTCGCGACGATTCTCGCCGGGGCGATCCAGCTCCTGTTTGGGCTCTTTCGGCTCGCCAAGTTCATCCGTCTCGTGCCTCAGCCGGCGATCCTGGGCTTCGTCAACGGTTTGGCGATCGTCATCGCGCTCGCCCAGTTGCCGATGTTCGAAGGGGAGGGGGCGGTGATGTATCTGCTGGTGTTCGCGACGATGGCGACGATGGTTCTTCTGCCGAAAGTGACGAAGGCGGTGCCGGCGGGCCTCGTGGCGATCGTCGTCCTGAGCCTGGTGACCGTCCTGTTCGATCTGGATACCAAACGGGTGGCCGACCTGGGGAGTATCGCCGGAGATCTGCCGAGCTTCCACTGGCCCGAAGTCCCTCTTTCGATCGAGACCTTCCGGATCGTTCTCCCCTATGCGGCGGTGATGGCGGCAGTCGGGTTGATCGAGTCGCTGCTGACCCTTTCGGTGCTCGACGAGATGAGCGGAGAGAAGGGGAACGCCAACAGGGAGGCGATCGCCCTGGGGGCCGGGAACGCCACCTGCGGACTCTTCGGGGGTATGGCCGGATGTGCCATGATCGGCCAGAGCATCATCAACTACACTTCCGGGGGGCGGGGACGCCTCTCCGGTGCGACGGCGGCGCTCCTGCTGATCCTCTTCGTCGTCGCGTTGAGCGACTATATCGGCCAGATTCCGATCGCCGTACTGGTGGGGATCATGTTCATGGTGAGCGTGGAGACGTTCGAGTGGGCGAGCATCGACCGGCTCCGCAAAATGCCGAAAACCGACGCCTTCATTCTCGTGACCGTCACGGTGGTGACGATCTTCACCGATCTCGCGATGGCCGTTGTCATCGGGGTCATCATCTCCGCGCTGGTCTTCGCGTGGCAGCATGCACGTGTCTACACCCGCACATTCATAGAAGGGAGGCGGAAGATCTATGAGTTCGACGGGCCGCTCTTCTTCGGGTCGGCCCAGGGATTTTTGGACCAGTTCGACGTCGCCAGCGACCCGGAGGAGGTGGTGATGGATTTCAAGCGGACCCGGGTGATGGATTCAAGCGGTGTCGAAGCGATCGACAAGATCACGAGGCGCTACGAAGAGGCGGGAAAGAAGCTGACGATCCGACACCTGAGCGACGACTGCAAAAAGCTGCTCAAAGCGGCGGGCCGGTACTGCACCTACGAAGAGGACGACCCCACCTACAAGGTGGCGGTCAACCACGAAGAGTACCGTAAGGTCTACTAACCCGCCCTCCGATCCGGGGGGCGGGAAAAGAGGGCGAGGCCGGGCTTCAGTGTTCGGCCGTCGGGATCTTCTCGAGCTCCTCGCCGATCGCCTCGTTCAGATCCTCAAGAAGAGACTCGGCTTCCGATTTTCCGATATTCTGGCCGCTGCTGTACTCGACGGTATAGCCGTTGCCCGTGAAAACGATTTCGGCCGCGATATTTTTCGTTTCGCTGAAGAACTTTTCGGCGATCACCTTCCGATCGCCGAGCTCGGTCGTCATCCATCCCTCTTTTTTCGCCGCCGCCTCGACCGCCGCCTTGAACCGGCTTTTCGCGATCGGATGCTCCAGGCTCTGCTCGATCATGATCATCGCTTCGCCGGTCGTGGTGTTCGGCTGCATCTCTTTTTGTGCACAACCTCCAAGCAGCAGCAGTGCCGTACCCAGTGCCAGAATCTCTTTTTTCATAATCTATGGCTCCTTTTTCTGATTTCTCCGATATTACATCAAAATTAATTAAAGAGAAATTATAATCTTCTTATGGAAAAGTCAAGATTCAACCGGATGGTCAAACGGCTCGCTCAAAAATATGGCGAATGGGACGCTCCCGCGAAACGGTTCGAGAATGCCTACCGCAGGAGCCCGTTTACGATCCTGGTCTCCGTTCTTCTCAGCTTCCGCACCAGGGACGAAGTGACGCTGGAGGCCGGCAAACGGCTCTTCGCCCTCGCCGACACACCCGAAGCGATGGCGAATCTCTCTTTGGAGAGGATCGAGGAGGCGATCTATCCGGTCGGTTTCTACCGCAAAAAGGCGCGGACGATTCTGGAGGCGTCGAACTATCTGCTGGAGCGGTTCGGCGGGGAGGTGCCCCGTACCGAGGAGGGTCTGCTGAAGATCAAGGGGGTCGGACCCAAGGCGGCCCATATCGTTCTGGAGACGGCCTTTGGCGAGAAGACGGTGGCGGTCGATACCCATGTGCACCGGATTCTCAACCTCTGGGGGTTCATCGAGACGTCGACACCCGAAGAGAGTTTCGGCGAACTCAAGCGAAAACTGACCCCCCGGGAGCAGGCGGGACTCAACAAGCTTCTGGTGAGTTTCGGCCAGGTGATCTGCCGGCCGGTGAAGCCGCTTTGCGGCGAGTGCCCCGTCGCCGGCGAGTGCCCCGCTTTCAGGCAGGTCCACCGGAACTCTTCCCGTAGGCGAGTTTGATGAGGAATGGCGGAAGAAGCGTCGTCAGAACGATCACCAGGATCAGTGCGGCGTAGGTTTCGTTGTCGAAAAGTTCCGCGGTACGGCCGATTTCGGCGAAGATGAGGCCCACTTCGCCTCGCGGGATCATCGAGAGTCCGACGACGAGCCGCTTTTGCGGCGGGAGGGTGCGCATCATGGCCGGAACCGCCATCTTGCCGATGACCGAGACGGCCAGAATCGCTCCTCCAAAAAGCCAGACGTGGGACTCTCCCCAGGCGATCTCCCTCAGATTCATCGAGAGGCCGACAGTCACGAAGAAGATCGGGGTGAAGAGGTAGACGATGGGGCGGATCTGGTTTTCGATCTTGGCGGCGAAGGCCTGGTTTTCGCGCAGGGCGATTCCGAAGGGGAGAAGGAAACGGCGCGAAAGGGCCAGGCCCGCGGCGAATCCCCCGATGATCTCCGGTGCACCGACCTGGTGGGCGAGCCACGCGAAGAAGAGCACCAGCGAAAAGATCGCCGTCGCGATGAGCCCCTCCTTTTCGGAGCCGCTGTCGAATCTCTGGATCAGAAGCGCCAGCAGCCGGGCGGCGATTGGAGCGGTGAGAAAAAAGAGGAGAATGAAAAGAAAGACCTTCCCCGTATCGAGCAGATCGATCCCGCCGCTTTGGGAGAACTCGTAGAGGATCGTCAGCAGCAGGACTCCGAAAATGTCGTCGAGAACGGCGGCCCCGAGGACGATCTCCCCTTCGCGGCTGCTCCGTTTTTTCAGATCGCTCAGGACCCGCACCGTGATCCCGATACTGGTGGCGGTGATGGTGCCACCGATGAAGAGCGAGACGATCAGCGGGAGAGAAAAGAGAGTGTAGGCGGTCCATGTGCCCAGCAGAAAGGGGAGCACGAAGCCGCCGACGGCGACCAGTACGGCGCTCTTTCCGCTCTCTTTGAGACGGTGCAGATCGGTCTCGAGGCCCACGTCGAAAAGCAGGAGAATGATCCCGATCTCCGCCAGCAGCTTGATCGTGGATGTCGGTTCGATCCAGCCAAGAAGAGAGGGGCCGAGCAAAATGCCGGCACAAAGCTCCCCGAGTACCGGCGGAAGCGCGAACCGCCTGAAAAGTTCGGCGAAGAGACGCGCTCCGAGCAGGATCAGAAGCAGGATCAGAAAGAAGTCGTGCGGCTGCATCCTGGAACCTTTCGATACAGAATCTTCTCCTTTTTCCGATTATAGCAGGATTTATCGATCCGCTTAATTCTATTTATACTACAATAACGGAAAATTTCAATGGAGCGTACATGTCGGTGGGTAAAACGTTGGGACTCCTCTTTCTGGCCGGTCTGCTGCTCATTCAGCTGATCCCCTACGAGCGGTCCAATCCGAAGAGCGACCCCCGGTTGGAGATCGATGCGCCGCCGGAGGTGATGGAGATCTTCAAACGATCCTGCTACGACTGCCACTCCAACGAGACGAAGTGGCCCTGGTACAGCGCCGTGGCGCCGATAAAGTGGTTTGTCGCACGCGATGTGAAGGTGGGGCGCCAGTGGCTCAACTTCAGCGAGTGGAAGGGCTACGACGAGAAGAGAAGGGAGAAGCTGAAAGAGATGATATTCGTCGCCGTCGGCCTGGCGATGCCGCTGGGCACCTACGTCAAAGCCCATCCGGAGGCGGCTCTCTCCGGGGAGGATCGGGAGACGATCCGTGCGTGGACCGGTATCCGGCCCGAAGATATCATGAACAGACCCAAAAGGCACCTCTATTGATCAAGGCAGTTTTGTATATCCACATTCTTTCGGCGACGGCATGGGTGGGCGGCTCTTTGCTCCTTTTCGCCCTCGGTATCCTGCTTCGCGACAGGGAGGCGCAAAAGAGCGTCTATACCCATCTGGGTCCCATCTACGGCTATTTCGAGACCTTCTGGCTCGTCCTGCTCTGGATCACGGGGTTGACGATGTTCTTCTCCTTCGGTATCGATGAGGCGATGGTCCATGCCGCCGACTCTCCTCTCGCTTCCTTGATGCACGCCAAGCTCATGATGGTCGGCGTCATCACCCTTTTGACGGCCATCCATATGTATATCGCCTTCAAGACCCATACCCGGGAGAGGACGGCGCTGCAGCACTTCGTCTCCCGGGGCAGCTCGATGCTGATCTTCCTGCTCAATCTGGTGATCGTCTGGTACGCCATAGGAATACGGGACGTGCTGTGAAACTCTACGAAGACGACGATCTGTTCATCGAGAGGGAGCCGAGCGAAATTCCGTGGGTGAAGATCTTTACCCGCACCCCCTATCGGGAGCTGAGCGATCTTCCCGATGCGCTTCGGGCGAAACTCTACAGGGCATGCGATATCGTCGAGCGCCAGATGATCGCCTCTTTCTCCCCCGACAAGATCAATATCGCCTCCTTCGGAAACAGGCTTCCTCGGGTCCATATCCATCTGATGGCCCGTTTCGAAAACGACAGTTTCTTCCCCGAGCCGATGTGGGGGCAAAAGCAGAGAGAGGGGAGCCTCTCGCTTCCGGATTTCCAGATTTTTGCCGCTTCGCTCGCCGAGAGACTCGAAGAGGCGTTTGGGTCCGAACCCGTCTAAGGGGATTTTCGAGAGGGGTTCTGGCCCACAACCGTTTTGAGCAGCCGGACACTCTCTTCGAAGGGGACGGCCTCCTGGGCGCTCTGGCTCAAGAAGGCGCTCATCGCCTCCTTCTTCGCCAGGGCCTCGTCGAGAGCCGGGTCGGTACCGTGCTGATAGGCGCCGATACGCACGAGCATCTCGTTCTCTTTCAGCAGAGCGAGCATCCGGCGGAACTTCTGGACCGCAGCGAGGTGGTCGGGGGCGGTGACGTCGCCGATGACACGGGAGGCGGAAGAGAGGATGTCGACGGGGGGGTAGATCCCGCGGTCGGTCAGCTCGCGGCTCAGCACGATATGGCCGTCGAGGATGCTGCGGCTCTGATCGGCGATCGGGTCGCTGAGGTCGTCTCCTTCGACCAGTACGGTGAAGAAGGCGGTGATGGACCCCTTCCCCTCCTCCTTTCCGGCACGCTCCATCAGCTGTGGCAGCAGCGTCAGCGAGGAGGGGGGATACCCTTTGGACGTGGGTGGCTCGCCCAGGGCCAGACCGATTTCGCGCTGCGCCATCGCGAAACGGGTGACCGAATCCATCATGAAGAGGACGTCGCGCCCCTGCCGTTTGAAGTATTCGGCCACGCTCATGGCGCTGAATGCGCCGTATTTGCGCATCAGGGCGCTGTCGTCGCTGGTGGCGACGACGATGACGGTGTCGCCAAGATCCCCTCCGAGGTTCTTGGCGATAAACTCGGGAACCTCACGGCCCCGTTCCCCGATGAGCGCCACCACCTTCACCGGCGCTTCGCACCCTTTGACGATCATCCCCATCAGGGTCGACTTCCCGACGCCGCTTCCGGCGAAGATGCCGACCTTCTGCCCCTTGCCGCTGGTCAGGAGGCCGTCGATACTCTTGACCCCGACGCTGAAGTGTTCGTCGATGAGGCCCCGTTTCATCACATCCATGGGCGCTTTCATGATCGCCTCGTACTCTTCGAGGTGGATGGGCCCTTTGCCGTCGATCGGATTCATGAAGGGGTCGACGACGCGTCCGAGGAGATTTTCGCCGACGGGAATTTCGAGGCTGCGGCGGTTGAGCAGGACCCGGTCTCCGGCCTTCATCCCCTCGATAAAGCCGAAAGGGGAGATCGTGAAAGAGTCGCTGTTGACGGAGGTGACCATCCCAAGGCGCCGTTTTTCGCCCGAAAGGATCGTCACGCTCTGGCCGATACTCACTTTCAGCCCCGTCGCGACGATGGCGTTGGCGCCGATGCTGACGATGGTGCCGTAGGCCGGTGAGAGGACGATGCTTTCGGCCCGTTTCCGAAGCGATTTGAGCGGCATCAGTAGCGGGGGCGCAGCGGCGCGTTGACCATGCTCATGAACTCTTCGCGCGTTTTGGCGTCGCGCTTGAAGAGCCCCCGAAGGGCGGAGCTGACGGTCGTCGAGTTGATCTTTTCGACACCTCGCATCTCCATGCACATGTGGCGTGCCTCCAGGACGACGGCGACCCCTTTGGGGCGGATCGTCTCGATGATCGCGTCGGCGATCTGTTCGGTCATCTGCTCCTGGATCTGCAGACGTCTGGCGAAGATGTTGACCATCCGCGGGATCTTGCTGAGCCCCACGACCCTTCCGTCGGGAATATAGGCGACGTGGGCCCGTCCGATGATCGGGAGCATATGGTGTTCGCACATCGAGTAGAATTCGATGTCGCGCACCAGCACCATCTCGTCGTTGCTGCTCTCAAAAAGTGCGTCTCCCAACACCTTTTTGGGGTCCATCGCATACCCCCCGCACATATGCTCGAAGGCTTTGCGCACCCGCTGGGGCGTCTTGGCGAGCCCTTCGCGGGAGGGGTCTTCTCCGATCAACTCCAGGATCGTCGCCACCGCCTTTTCGAACTTTTTCGCTTTTTCGTCCAATCTTCGGTCCTTATGATAAACTGGGTGAGAAACATGGCTCCATACAGCAGGGTGGGCCCGATCGGTTCGACATCTCCAGAAACGCTCCGGACGCACCCGCCCAAAAAAGGGAGCAAAGCCTTTTGGCTCCATTCGTTCATCTGTCGTACCATGTAGCCGTCCCGTCTGTGGCAGGCGATCGCCTGCAAAAAGCCCATGCCCCATGCCACTAGATGGAGCGGCCCGAGGATCTGCACAAGAGGCGGGAAGATGACGATCGGGGCCTGCCATTTCATATCGAACGAAATGGCGACCATATGTCCGGCCACGTCTGGTTTCATCCGTTAATTCTACTCTCTTTTTCGATTTTTCCGCAAGTTTTTGGTTTATGGAATTTTTGGGTAAAATAATGCACTATCATTTTGAACACATTCACAAAGGATCATGGATTTATGGAAGTCACTGCCACCAAAACGGACAGCGCCAACGTCAGCGTCGAAGCGAAGATCGCCAAGAGCGACATCGACGAGAGGGTTGAAAAGATCGCCAAGCAGGCGGCGAAACAGATGAAGATCGACGGGTTCCGTCCCGGGAAGGCGCCGGTATCGGTCGTCAAGAAGCGCATGGGCGAGAGGCTGGTACAGGATGCGGAAGCCGAGGCGCTGCGCGATGTGCTCAACACGGCGAGCAAAGAGCTGGATCTCGATGCCGAGAAGATCATCGGCGAACCGGCGGTGACGAAATTCGATCGGGGCGAAGAGGCGATCGAGGTGGAGCTGAAGCTGAGCCTTCGCCCCGAGATCGAGATCGAGGGGGTCGAGGCGCTCGTACCCGAGGTCAAGACGCCGCGCGTGACCAAGAAGGAGGTCGAGGAGAGGATCGGGGAGCTCGCCGAAGCGCAGGCCCCTTTCGTCTCGCTTGAGCAGGAGCGCGGTCTCGAAGAGGGAGACATGGCCGTTTTCGATTTCGAAGGGTTCGTGGATGGCGAGCCGTTCGAGGGGGGAAAAGCGGAGAACTTCGAACTGCGTATCGGCAGCGGACAGTTCATCCCCGGTTTCGAAGAGCAGATGAAGGGGATGAAAAAGGGCGAGACGCGCCGCATCACGGTCACTTTTCCCGAAGATTACGGCAACAAGGAGCTTGCGGGCAGGGAGGCGGAGTTCGAGATCACCCTCCACGACATCAAGGTCAAGGAGCCGGTGGCGATCGACGACTCCCTGGCGCAGAAGCTGCTCGGCAAGGAGGATGCGACTCTGGCCGACCTCGAGAAGGAGGTCAAGGAGCAGATCCGCAGCGAGAAGCTGAGCAAGCTCTACAACGAAGAGCTCAAGCCGAAGCTGGTGGAGGCGCTGGTGGAGAAGTTCACCTTCGATCTGCCCCAGAGTGTGGTGGAGCAGGAGATCGAGATGGCGCTGCGCAACAGGGTCCAGCAGATGAGCGAAGAGGAGCTGGCCGAGCTTCGTGAAAACGAAGAGAAGGTCAAGGAGCTCAGAGAGTCTCTGCGCGAGGATGCCGAAAAGAGTGTGAGGGCCACCTTCATCGTCGACGCTCTGGCCCGCAAAGAGGGGGTCGAGGTGAGCGAGCAGGAGATGATGCAGACGATCTACTACGAAGCGATGAGTATGGGGCAGGATCCCCAGCAGACCTTCGAGTACTACCGGAAACAGAACCTCCTGCCCGCCATCAAGATGGCGATGATCGAAGACCGGCTGCTGACCAAACTGCTCAACGACAGGAACGACAAGAGCAAGAGCAAAGAAGAGACACCCGAAAAAGAAGAAGTATGAGCTACATCCCATTCGTAATCGAAAAGAGCGGGCGCGGCGAGCGTTCGTACGACATCTATTCGAGGCTTCTGAAAGACCGCATCATCATGTTGAGCGGTCCGATCGACGACGCTGTCGCCTCCTCGATCGTGGCGCAGCTTCTCTTTCTGGAGGCGGAGGATCCCGACAAGGATATCTATCTCTACATCAACTCCCCGGGCGGCGTCATCACCAGCGGATTTTCGATCTACGATACGATGAACTACATCAAGCCAGACATCGTCACCATCTGTATCGGGCAGGCGGCCTCGATGGGGGCCTTTTTGCTCTGCTGCGGTGCCGAAGGGAAGCGCTATGCGCTGCCGAGCTCCCGGATCATGATCCACCAGCCCCTCGGCGGCGCCCAGGGACAGGCGACCGATATCGAGATCCAGGCCAAAGAGATCCTGCGGCTCAAAAAGTATCTGAACAAGATCATGGCGGAGCGGACGGGCAAGACGGTCCGGACGATCGAAAAGGATACCGAGCGCGACTTCTTCCTCAGTGCCGAAGAGGCGAAAGAGTACGGATTGATCGACCGGGTACTCGAACGCAGTTTCAAGTAGGAAAGCGCCATGAGCATGGAGAGAGAAGGGTATCGGGCGAAGAGGCTGGACGAGCCGACCAGCGAACTTGAGAGTTACGCGCGCGAAGTGATGGAGGAGATGATCCGCCAGAGCGTCCCGCCGACCCCCTCCAACTTCGATGCCTATTTCGACAAGCTGCTCGACAACAAGCCCGCCCCTTTCAGGAAACGGATTCTCCATCTGCTCGAACTCGAGGATGCCGGTGACGAAGAGCACCAGGGTGTTCTCGAACAGTATCTCAAGGATGCCTTTTCCAATGTCAAGAAGTTTCTGCAGCGCATCAATCTTCTCTACAAAAATCTCCGCCACCTGGAGGCGCTGATCGAAAAGCGGCGTTTCGAGGTGGAAGCGATCGCCGACAAGAGCGCGCTGAATACACTGCTGGAGTCGACCCGGAAAGATATCCAGACGATGGGGCGCATCATCAAGAAGGAGGCGGGCGAGCTCAAAGAGACCTACGAGGCGACGAGCGAGCTGGTCCACGAGGTGCAAGACCACGCCATCCATGACGAGAAGTATGGCGTCTACAAGAAGAACTATCTGCTCAAAAAGCTGAAGCAGGAGGAGAAGCTGATCGGGGAGTTCCGGCACGAGAGTACCGTGATGATGGTACGTGCCAACGAAGATGTCCTCGCGCAGGTCACGAGCGCGAAGGTGCGGCATCTGATTTTGCGTACCATCGCCAGGCTGCTGCTCAAAACTTCACGCCGAAGCGATCTGATCGCCCACTACGACGACGGGATCTTCGCGATTCTGATGCGCCATACCTCTTTGCAGAGTGCGAAGATGGCTTCCGAGAGGCTCAAAGACCTGGTGGGCAACACCAACTTTTTCGTCGGAGACCAGGAGATCATGCTCGACGTGGAGATCGGTATTGCGCGAATCGACCTGGACCGCTCCACCGAGCAGACGATCGTCTGTGCCCTCGAGGGGCTCGATATCGCCAAAAAGAGCGGGGAGGCGTGCGGCCTGTGCCCCCAGGATATCGAGATCTGACATGATACGACCGATTCTCGTCTACCCGGACAGCCGGCTGAAGCAGCCGAGCCGCCCCGTAACCGACTTCGACGAGTCGCTGCACCGGCTGCTCGACGATATGAACGAGACGATGATGGCCAGCAACGGGATCGGGCTGGCCGCCATCCAGGTAGGTGTTCCGCTGCGGGCGCTGCTGATCAACCTTCCCGACGAGGAGGGGAATCAGCACCCCGAAAACCTGATCGAAGTGATCAACCCCGTCATTTTGGAAAAACGGGGGAGCGTCACCTATACCGAAGGGTGCCTGAGCGTCCCGGAGTATTACGACGATATCGAGCGCTCCGAGTGGATCCGTGTCGAGTTCTATACACGGGAAGGGGAGCGGCGCGAAGTGGAGACCGACGGGCTGCTGGCGATCGCCTTTCAGCATGAGATGGACCATCTCGACGGCCATCTCTTCATCGAAAAACTCTCTTTTTTGAAGCGGAAGAGATTCGAAAAAGAGTGGAAAAAGAAGCTGAAGGAAAAGAAGTAGCTTGAGACGCCTTCTGGCTGCCACGCTCGACGGACTCGAGGCGCGACCGGTGGATGTCGAAGCGACCTTTACCAAAGGCCTGCCGGCGTTCGGTATCGTCGGTTTGGCGGGAAACTCCATCCAGGAGTCGAAAGAGCGGGTGAAGTCGGCGCTTCTGACCAACGGCTTCTCCTTCCCGCCGCTGCGTATCACGGTCAATCTCTCCCCGAGCGATCTTGGCAAAAGCGGCAGCCATTTCGACCTCGCCATCGCCCTGGTGATCGCCCTGCAGGAGGAGTCGGACGGGCTGGAGAACACCTATGTCTTCGGGGAGCTGGGGCTGGATGGCACGATCAAAGACACCCGCTCCATCTTCCCCATCCTGCTCTCCTTGAAAAACAGCGGGCTCGTGGAGCGGGCGATCGTACCCAAAGCGTCGCTCGAGCGTCTCTCTCTGATTCCGGGCATCACCTACCGGGGTGTCGAAACTCTTTCGGAGGCGATTGCTCTTTGCAAAGGGGAGTCGGCCGGTGTCGGTATCGAGGCCGCCCCGATCGAAGGGGAGGAGATGCGCATCGGAGGCGACCGTTACCATCTGGTACGGGAGTATCCGGAGGATTTCGCGGATGTGAGGGGGCAGGAGGTCGCCAAACGAGCCGCCCTCATCGCGGCGGCCGGGATGCACAATCTGCTGATGGAGGGGAGCCCCGGCTGTGGGAAGAGCATGATCGCCAAGCGACTGCGCTATATCCTCCCTCCCATGAGCCTCGAAGAGATCCTCCGGCTCAACCAGTACGCGCTACTGGGTGGCGAAGAGCCCTCCTTCCGTCCCCTCAGGCCCTACAGAAGCCCCCATCACAGTGCGAGCAAACCCTCCATATTCGGAGGAGGAACCTCCCGGGCGCGTATCGGAGAGGTGGCCCTCGCCAATGGGGGGATCCTCTTCTTCGATGAGTTTCCACACTTCTCCAAAACGGTTCTCGAGGCGCTCAGAGAGCCGCTGCAGGACCACAAAGTGCTCATATCGCGCGTCAACAGCAAAGTGGAGTACGCGACACGATTCATGTTTGTTGCGGCCCAGAACCCCTGTCCGTGCGGAAACCTGCTCAACACCCACCACCCCTGCCGGTGCAGCGACCTGGAGATCAGGCGCTACAAGCAGCGCCTCTCCGATCCGCTGCTTGACCGTATCGAGATCTACGTCACGATGCAAGAGAGCGATACCGACGCGAAGCCCTCCGTCGACTCAGCCTCGATGCACGAGGCGGTGATCTCGGCTTTTGTCCGGCAGATGGAGCGGGGGCAGCGGAGGCTCAACGGAAAGCTGGAGGAGCGGGAGATCGAATCCTTCTGTCGGCTCGATCCGGACGCCGAAGAGGTGATGCGCAAGGCGGTCGCGAGTTTCGGTCTGAGCCACAGGAGCGTCGCCAACGTAAAGAAGGTCTCCCGGACGATCGCCGATCTGGAGGGGAGAGAAACGATCGGCAAAAGCCACATTCTCGAGGCGCTGAGCCTGCGCCGCAGGGGGTAGCCCGTGCGAAGCGTTCTGGCGTTGCTGCTGCCCGGGGTGCTCTTGGCCCTGGTGATCGTCGACCGTCCCATCCGTTTCGGTCCCGATCGCATCGCGTTGACACAGCAGTATCTCAAGAGCCGATACGGAGTGGAGTCCGGGACGATCCAGATCGTTCCGAAGATGATCGTCGTCCACTACACGGCTATCGACACCCTTGAAGGATCTTTTGCCGCATTCGATCCCGAACGTCTCCCGAATCACCGCGGAGATATCTCCGGTGCCTCCCCCCTCAACGTCTCCGCCCACTTTCTCGTCGATCGTGACGGAACCGTCTACCGTCTGATGAGAGAGAACTGGATGGCGCGCCATGTCATCGGCCTCAACCATTGCGCCATCGGCATCGAGAATGTCGGTGGCGCAGAGGCGAGACTCACGGAGCGGCAGCTTCGGGCCAATGTCGAACTGGTGCGCTATCTTCTGAAGAGGTATCCGACGATACGGTATCTTATCGGCCATCACGAGTATCGACGTTTCGAGAAGAGCCCGCTCTGGCTGGAGAGAGATGCGCGGTACCGTACCGTCAAGAAAGATCCGGGGGAACGGTTCATGCGGGCGCTTCGCCGCCACTTTCCGGACTGTAAAAGCGCACCATGATCGACTCCCCGCTTCTCTATCTGCTCAGCATCGCCGCGATAGCGGCGTTTTTCGGGATCGCAGAGCGCTTCGAGCGTTCACGGTTTCTCTTCGACTACCTTCCCGCGGTCGTGTTGATCTATGCGGTGTCGATGGTGTGCGCACAGGCAGGTTTTTGGGAGAGGAGCGAAGCGATCCTCGACAGCTACCGTACCGCCAAGGGGAACCTGCTTCCGGCGATGCTCTTTCTCATGCTCCTGAGCGTCGATCTGCGTCGCTTCGTGAAGCTCGGCTCCAGGTTGCTCGCCGCATACGCTTCCGCGACCCTCTCGCTCATCGTCGCCTTTGTGACGGTTTTCGTCCTCTTCGGCTTTTCGAAGGAGGAGGCGGGGCTCTTCGCCGCGCTGGCAGGCAGCTGGATGGGAGGCACAGCCAACATGCTGGCGGTCGGAGGCGCCATGCAGGTGGATGAAACCTCCATGGGGTACGCGCTGGCGGTCGATGCGGTCTGCTATACGGTGTGGGTCGCTTTTCTGCTCGCGCTGGTCCCTTTCGCCGCACGGTTTTCCCGCTGGAGCGGTGCGCCGCACGATATGGAGAGGGGATTTGAGCCCGGCTGCGCCTGTACCATCGGCCCAAAGCGGTACTGGCTGCTGCTGGGGAGCGCTTTGGTCGTGGCTCTACTCACCCGTTGGCTGGCCGACAGGCTTCCGGGCCTGAGTGCGACGACCTGGACCGTTGTGCTGGCGACACTGGCGGGAATCGCGGGGAGCTTTTCGCCCCTTGGGCGCATCGGCGGCTCCCGGGAGATTTCGGGAACGATGCTTCTGCTGCTAGTGGCCCTCATCGGTTCGCGGGCCGATCTCGGGAGTTTCGCAGACGTCCCCAGATATATCGCCGCCGGGTTCGCGATCCTTTTCGTGCATGCCCTGATCCTTGTTGCGGCCGCCCGACGCTTTCGGCTCGATCTCTTCAGTATCGGGGTCGCTTCCCTCGCCAATATCGGCGGTGTCGCCTCCGCCCCGATCCTCGCCTCCGCCTACCACCGTTCGCTGGCCGGGGTCGCGGTATTGATGGCCGTGGTGGGCTACCTCGTGGGAACCTTCGGCGGATTGCTGGTGGGGTCTTTGCTGAAGTGGATCGCCGCATGAGGATCGCCGGTTACCGGTTGAGCTGCGTGAAGATACCGTTGCGGACCCCTTTCGTCACCGCGCTTCGGCGGGTCGGGGCGGCGGAGGCGGTACGCCTCGTTCTCTTCGATGGGGAGGGGCGCGAGGGTGCGGGGGAGGCACCGCCGAGCGTCGCGATCACCGGGGAGTCTCTCGACGATATCCGCCGGGTCGTTGAAACGGTACTGCTGCCCCCTTTGAGAGGGAGAGCGTTCGGGTCGATGGAGGAGGTGCAAGAGAGGCTCCACGCCCTCTGCCACGGCCACACCAGCGCCAAGGCGTGTCTCGATATCGCACTGCACAACCTCTTTGCCCGCAGGGAGAAGATACCGCTCTGGCAGTGGCTGGGGGGGTCGTCGCCACGGCGGGAGACGGCGGTGACCGTGAGCCTCGATACTCCCGGGAGGATGGCCCGGCAGGCGTCCCGGCTCCTCCATCGCGGGTGCCGGATCCTGAAGGTGAAGGTCGGCGGAAGCGTACGGGAGGATATCGCCCGCATCGAGGCGGTTCGGCAGGCGGCCCCGAAGGCCGACCTTTTGCTGGACGCCAATCAGGCCTGGAGGGAGCGCGAGGCGATCGAAATCATCGAACGGACGGCACCGCTCGGTATCGAGCTTGTCGAGCAGCCTCTTCCTGCCGGGGATCTGGCGGGAATGGTTCGTCTCGCTGCCCGCAGTCCCGTGCCGATCGTGGCCGACGAGTCGGCGTTCACGCTCGAAGAGGTCCGGCGCGTCCTGCAGGTCGGTGCGGCGCATATGGTCAACGTGAAGCTGATGAAGTGCGGAGGGATCGCCAGGGCACGCCGTATTCTCGAGTGGTGCCGACGGCACGGTGTGGCGTGCATGATGGGCTCGATGCTCGAGACACCCGTCTCCATCTCGGCGGCTCTGGCTCTCGCCTCGGCCTATCCCGATACGATTCGCTATCTCGATCTCGACAGTCCGATACTCTACGCCTCCCTTCCCGGGGATGCCGATCTGTATATCGAGGCCGGTACGATCGGTCTGCGGGAGGGGCCGCCGGAGAGGTAGGGGGTCTCTCTGCCAAAGGAAGCGGATCAGAATGTCGCGACGGCCCACTTCGTGACGAAATATCCGGCGCCGATGAGCCAGGCGAACATCAGAAGTGCCAGGAGGATCGGCCGTATGCCCGCCTGCCTGAATTTCGCGGCATTGGTCTCCATCCCCAGGGCGGTCATCGCCATCGTCAGCATGAAGGTGTCGATGGAGTTGATCTCTTCGACGACGACCTGCGGAATGATATGGAGCGAGTTGATGCCGCTCATGACGACGAACCAGACGGCGAACCAGGGGATCACGAGTTTGACCCCTCCCGTTTCCGTGCCGTTACGCCTGGCGGCGAGCGAGACGATGAGACCCAGAACGATCAGTACCGGGGCGATCATCATGACACGCGTCATCTTGACGATGATCGCATCGTCGGCCGCGACACCGCCGACTGCGTCGCCGGCGGCGACGACCTGGGCCACCTCGTGGACCGTGCCCCCGACATAGATTCCGTAGGCTGCCGGATCCATTCCGAGCACCCCGCTTTTATAGAGCGTCGGGTAGAGAAACATCGCGACGGTTCCAAAGAGGACAACGGTCCCCACGGCGACGGCACTCTTGTGCGCTTCGGCCTTGAGAACCGGTTCGGTGGCAAGCACGGCCGCGGCACCGCAGATCGAGCTTCCGGCGGCGGTGAGGATGGAGGTGTCGCGGTCGAGCCTGAAGAGCTTCATGCCGGCCCAACTGCCAAGCAGGATGGTGGTGGTGAGCATGACGACCGAGACGACGAACCCGGCGGCTCCAACCTCCATGATCTGCTGGAATGTGATACGGAACCCGTAGAAGATGATCGCGAGTCTGAGGAGCTGTTTGGCGGAGAAGACGATTCCGGGCACCCACTCTTTCGGAAGCTGGTTTCGCAGTGTGTTGGCGTAGAACATACCGAGAACGATACCGATGATCAGGGGGCTGATCGCCAGCTTTCTGACGACCCCGATCTGTGAGATCTGGATCGCCGCGACCGCGAAGAGTGCAACGAAGAGAACCCCGTTGAGCGTGTAGCGGATATTTTCTTTTGAAAAGGCCATCGGACGTCTCCTTTTGTCCAAAAATGGAATATAAACTTAAATCGGCATTTTAATAGAAAAAAAACAATAAGTAAAATAAAATATATATGATATAATAATAAAAATAACTGAGTACAGAGGGGATATCGTGAAAATTTCGATTCGCCAGATGGAGATCTTTCTGGAAGTGGCGCATGTCGGACATTTGACCAAAGTGGCTGAAAAACTGGGGCTCAGCCAGTCGGCCGTTTCGATGTCGATCAAGGAGCTGGAGAATATCATCGGCTACAAACTCTTCGACCGGATCAACAAGAAGCTGGCGCTCAACGAAAAGGGGAGAGCGTTCGCCGAAGCGATCGCGCCGCTCGTGACGAAACTCGCGGATATCGAAGAGGAGTTCAAGAACGACGAAAACAGCGGAGAGCTTCTCATCGGTGTGAGTACGACGATCGCCGACTATCTGATTCCGCCGATCATCTGCGACTACATGAAAGCCTATCCCCACGTCAAGATCAAGCTCAAAGTGGGCAACACCCGCGATATCGTCCGCATGATCGAATCGGGCAGCATCGATCTGGGTTTCGTGGAGGGGCATGTCGAGTCGACGGCGATCAAGCAGGAGATCGTCGGCCTCGACGAACTGATCGTCGTGACCGGCAACAGGGAGTGCGGTCTCAACGAAGAGGGGTACTATATCGACACGCTTCTTGACAAACCGTGGATCCTGCGCGAAGAGGGCTCGGGGACACGCGAAGTCTTTCTGACGCATCTGGGCGATCTTGCGTCGCAGGTCAACCTCTTTCTGGAGCTGTCGCACCCCGAATCGATCAAAAACATGCTGATCCAAAGCGGAACCTGCCTGAGCTGCCTGCCGAGAGTGAGCGTCATGAAAGAGCTCGAGAGGGGCGAGCTTTTCGAAGTGAAGATCAAGAAGATGAAGTTCGAGCGCCACTTTCTGCTGATCTACCACAAGGACAAGTACAAGACGACCCTGCTGAACAAGTTCATCTACTTTGTCCGGATGCAGCTAGGAAAGATTCTTCAGCGCTGAACGGTACTCGTCGGGTCGATTGATATTGAAAAAAGGGTCGTCGAAGGGGAAAGGGAGAAAGAGGGTGTCGGCCCTTTTGAGCAGCGAGGTGAGTCGGTAGTTCCCCTCCTCCTGCGCCTTCTTCAGGTGCGGAAGAATGGAGCGCGAGTAGACGCCGCACATGGGGTGGACGCCTCCCGGGCTCTCGGCGACGACGGCATCGTGGGGCTCTTTTGCCGCCGCATCGATGAGCCGGCCCATCTCCTCGATCCCTACGAAGGGTGTATCGACCCCCAGAACGAAGACGGAATCCTCCTCCAGCACCTCGAAGATCCTGATCAGCCCGGAGGTGGGAGCGAAGATCATCTCCTTCGGGTTGTCCAGAATGAGTGGCGCTTCGAAGGGGAACTTCTCCATCTTCGCGCTCAGGTAGACCTCTTTGAAATGGGGGCGCAGTCTGCGGTACTGAAATTCGGAGAGGGTCGAAAAGCCGCAAAAGGGAAGAAGCGCCTTGTCCTTTCCCATCCGGGAACTTCTGCCGCCGGCCAGTATGACACAGCTGATCGGAAATCGTCTCATGGTCAAAGGTTCAAGATGGCGTTGAGCGCCTCTTCGAAGGGCGCCTCCTGGAAGCCGTACTCTTCAAGAAGGGCGTACGCCTCCTTGATGCGTTCGTCGGTGATCTCGCCGTTAGGCGCCACCAGTACCTTGGCGACATGGAGATATCGCGCCCCTTTTTTGGTCTCCTCGTCCGCGGCATCTTCCGGTGCGGCTGCGAAGCGTACCAGGTGGACCAGGTCGGAGGAGAAGTGCCACCGGTGAAAGAGGGTGGCCGCCACGTCGCTCGAACGGCTGCCGCAGGTACGGCGCTCCGCTTCGTCGACACCCCGCTCTTTCAGGATGGCCGAAAAGGTTTCGCTCTCGCCGCTCTCCTTGAGGTAGTGGCTGATGACCACTTCTCCGATATCCGACAGAAAGGCGGCGAGACCGACACTGCCCAGCAGCGACCGATCCACTTTGGCGAGCCATCGGGAGAGAAGGGCGCTGACGAGTTCGATCCGTCGCCCATACTGTGCGGCGGAGATGCCGTAGGGAGAGACGTCGATCGGAACGGTCGACGTGGCTGCGATGTGGATGGCGAAGTTTCGGACCGTATCTTTTCCAAGGAGCGAGACCGCCTGCTGGATCGTGGAGACCTCCCGGCTCAGGCCGTAGAGGGGGGAGTTGGCCAGTTTGAGGATGTTGGCCACCATCGTCGGGTCGCTCTCGATCGCCGCCGCCATGTCGGCGACGGAGCTCTCCGTATCGGCGTAGACCCGTTCGATCGCGCCGATCGACTCGGGAAGCATCGGGATATGTTCGATCCGCTCGATAAGCTCTTTTTTCATTTCGGAAACCTTCGTTGCATAGATAATTCGGTGAACCGGGAAAAGAGTCTTTGCCGCCTCTTTCGCCGATTCGGTCACAGTAGTATCGGACACTTTGGCGAATTTATTGAATCTTTAACGATTTTAAACGAGAAAGTGTACCACAAGTTGGGTAAACGGGAGAAAACGGGAGGGGCGAGCGGGAGGTGCCCGCAGCCTCGCGGACGAGCCGCCTAGAGGCTGCGTGGATCGACGATCTTTCCGGCGATGGCACTGGCGGCGGCGACGGCCGAGTTGGCGAGGTAGATCTCACTGCTGCGCGCACCCATGCGGCCGACGAAGTTGCGGTTGGTGGTGGCGATGCAGCGTTCGTTGTCTCCCAGAATCCCCATATAGCCTCCGAGGCAGGCGCCGCAGGTGGGGTTGGAGACGACGGCCCCGGCATCGATGAGGGTGTCGATATAGCCCGCCTTTTCGGCCGCCTTGAGGATCTTCTGTGTCGCCGGGGTGACGATCATGCGGGTGTGACGCGCCACCCGCCTGCCTCTGACGATCTCGGCGGCGATCCTGATGTCCGAGAGGCGTCCGTTGGTACAGCTTCCGATAAAGACCTGGTCGACCTTCAGGTCGTCGGAGACCGCCTGGGAGACCGGCTTCCCGTTGCTTGGCAGGTGGGGATAGGCGACAACCGGTTCGAGTCGGCTCACGTCGATCTCGATCACCCGGCAATACTCGGCGTCCGGGTCGGAGTGGTGGATTCTGGGCTCCCTGGCCAGCTCTTTGTCGGCCAAAAATTCGCGGGTGACGTCGTCGACGGCGATGATACCGCTTTTGGCCCCCGCCTCGATCGCCATGTTGCAGAGACTGAAACGGTCGTCCATCCCCAGGTGTTCGATCGTGTCGCCGGTGAACTCGAGCGCCTTGTAGAGCGCCCCGTCGACTCCGATCGTGCGGATGAGTTCCAGGATGAGGTCCTTGCCGTAGACATGCTCTCCCGGTTCTCCGCTGAAGACCACTTTGATCGTCTCGGGCACCTTGAACCAGTTGCCGCCGGTGATCATCGCGAAGGCCAGGTCGGTCGAGCCCATACCGGTGGCGAAAGCGCCCAGGGCTCCGTGGGTACAGGTGTGGCTGTCGGCACCGATGATGACGTCACCGGGTACGACGAGCCCCTTTTCGGGCAGCAGCGCATGTTCGATCCCCATATCCTTCTCGTCGAAGAAGTGCTTGAGGTCGTGCTTGTAGGCGAATTCGCGGCTGATCCTGGCCTGATTGGCGCTGGCGATGTCCTTGGCGGGGATGAAGTGGTCCATGACGATCGAGAAGCCGTCGGGGTTGGCCAGCTTCACGGCGCCGCTCTCCTCGAAGGCTCGAATCGATATGGGGGTCGTGATGTCGTTTCCGATCACCATATCGATCGGTACGCGGACGATCTCGCCCGCCCGGACTCCACGTCCGGCGTGGTCGCTGAAAATCTTTTCGGTAATGGTCTGTCCCATGAAAATCCTTCCGTACGGCGGTAAAGTGCCGCGATTATAGCGAAAAGGTGCTAAAATCTCTTTATGAAACAGTATCAACTCCAGGCGGTCGTCCGCCATCTTTCGACATTCCGCAGGATCAGGAGGGCCGAACGGGTGGAGGACAACCTCCTGCGGCTGCAGTTCGACAAAGGGGCGTCGATCGGTTTCGATCTCTCCCGCGGCCAAAGCGCCATCTTCGATGCGGAGGGGCTCGAAGCGGTCCGCCGCTACCAGGCGCCGTTTGACACCGTACTCAAAAAGCGCATCTGGGGGGCCGATATCGTCGACGTCTCGATGCCGCACAACGATCGCATCATCCGTATCGACACCGAGCTGAAAGGGGCCTACAAGACGGAGCGGAGCGCTCTTTTGCTGGAGTTCACCGGGCGGCACACCAATGCGATCGTCCTGGACGAGGAGGGGGTGGTCCTCGAAGCGCTTCGCCACGTGGACGAGCAGGCGAGCTACAGGGTCGTGAGGCCCGGGGTGAGACTCGCTCCGCTCACCCCCTATACGGGGAAGCGGAGCGCTGGAGAGATTCCGGATGTGGATGCGTGGCTCAAAGAGGAGGCCCGCATACGTCGGCAGCGGCGGCTGGAGGATCTGAAGAGTCGCCACAGACGGGCGCTTCGCAGAAAGATCGGCCGGCTCGAGATGGAGCTGGAGGGGCTCGCCGACAGGAGGGAGCTTGAAGAGAAGGCGAAACGCTTCGGCGAATATGGAGCGATCGTACTGGCCCACCTCCATGCCATCAAGCCCTACGATACCAGGCTTTCGACGGTCGACTTCGAGGGGAATCCCGTGACGATCGAGTTGCCGCCTCTGCCGAATCCGAAACGGATGGGGGAGCACTTCTACGCCCTGGCCAGGCGCGCGGCGAACAAGGCGGAGAATCTCCACATCGAGGAGGAGAATCTCCGCTCGCGCATCGCCTTCTACCGCCGTCTGCTCGAAAATCTCGAAGCGGCCGGGAGCGAAGAGAAGATCGCGCTGCTCTTTCCGCCGAAGCAGCGTCATATCAAAAAGGGGTCCCGGTTCCGGTGCGAAACGTTCAGGATCGGGGAGTTCCGACTGCTCGTGGGGCGCAACGAGCGCGAGAACCTCTGGGTACTGCGGCACGCGAGGGCCCAGGATCTGTGGCTCCACCTCAAAGACCGCCCCTCGTCGCACTGCATCATCCAGTGCGGCGGGCGCAGGCAGGTGCCCAGGGAGGTGGTGCTCAAGGCGGCGAAGATCTGCGTGGAGACGAGTGTCACTCAACCGGGAGACTACCTGGTCGATGTTACCCATAGGCGAAATGTGAAGATTCTTAAAGGAGCCCATGTCCATTACGTCGATTACGATACAATAAAGGTTAGCAAAACGTAGACCGGACTCCGTTTGCCGGAGGGGCCGCACCCGGCGCTCCGTGCGGCGTTTTTGGTACGAAAGGATGAAGCCGTGGCCATTTCACCTTTGACCAACATCATCTTCATCAACCAGAACATGAATGTCGCCGCCTCCGTCCAGAATATGCAGTTCAACCGCTACGATATCCAGAACGCCGCGGCGCAGGCGTTGGTCAACGAAAAGGAGAGGGCGATCGAGGAGACGCGGCCGGCGGAGGAGGCGATGGAGATCGATCCCGAGCGGGAACATGCCCGGCAGGAGGCCGAGTCGCAGGAGCGTGAGCGGGAGAGAGCCGCTAAGCGAAAGCCCGAACCCCCTTCGCAAAAAGGTGTCACGATCGACGAGGAGGGAAACCCTCATATCGACATACGCGCCTGAGCGATCCAGGCAGGCGATCGGGCCGGGTGCGGGGCACCCCGTCTCCGTCGGTTCCGCTTCCGGCGGAGCTTTGCGTACCCGAAGGGAGCCTTTCGGGTTTTGGGACCTTCGGCGGGAATGGAATCTTAAACATTAATTGGCTACACTTTGGAATCTTTCGAAAAAGGTTCTGGGTATGGAAGCATTCAAAGGGCAGGGGGCCCGCTTCGCCACGGGGGCGGTGCTCGTCGCCGTCGTCGTCGCGATCGGACTGATCGACAACTTCTTTCTGATATGGCTTTTTCTGGGTGTCGTCTACCTCTTCTCTTTCTACGAGGCGATGCGCCTTTTTGGGATCGACAACAATCAGATGTACGCCTACGCCGCGGCAGTCTGGCTGCTGGCGCTCGTCTATCCCAACCCCGACGATCTCTTTTTCCTGATCGCCGTGATTTTCGCCTCGATGCTCGCCTATACGCGCGATTTCGACCGTCGCCTCTTCCTCCCCTTCCTCTATCCCGTCGCCTCGTTTCTCTTTCTGCTGGCCCTCTACGCAGACTTCGGGGTCGATGCGCTCTTTTGGCTCCTGGTGGTGGTGGCGCTCACCGATATCGGTGCCTACTTCACCGGGAAGCTGGCGGGTCGGCGCCCCTTCTGCGAGACATCGCCCAAAAAGACGATCGAAGGGGTCGTCGGCGGCGTGGTGATCGCCACGTTCGCCGGCTTCTTCGTCGGAAGCGGCCTCGTCGACTGGCCCCAGGCCTTCCTGATCTCCCTGGGGGTTTCGGTCGCTTCGGTCTTCGGGGATCTTTTCGAGAGCTATCTCAAGCGGCAGGCGGGGGTCAAGGACAGCGGCGATCTGCTGCCGGGTCACGGCGGCATGCTCGATCGGGTCGACGGCTACCTCTTCGGCGGTGTGGTGATGGTACTTCTGCTGCGGGGGCTCTTGTAGGTGATCGTGCTGGGCTCTACCGGCTCCATCGGCACGAGCACCCTCGAGATCGCCGAACGGTTCCATATCCGGGTCGAGGCGCTGGTGGCCGGGAGCAATATCTCCCTGCTGCGGGAGCAGATTCTCCGCTTCGCCCCCTGCTACGTCTGTGTGGCCACCGAAGAGTTGGCGAAGGAGCTCGACCATCCCCGCGTCTTCTGGGGCGAAGAGGGGATTTTGGAGGTGATACGCCGCGCCTCCTCGGCCATCGTCGTCAACGCGCTGGTCGGTTTTTTGGGTCTGCGCCCCACGATTGCGGCGATCGAGGAGGGGAAGACGGTGGCGCTGGCCAACAAGGAGTCGCTGGTCGCCGCCGGCGCCTTCATCGATCCTTGCCATCTGCGTCCCATCGACAGCGAGCACTTCGGACTCTGGTATCTTCTCGACGGCCGAAAACCGAGGCGGATGGTCGTCACCGCCAGCGGAGGGGCGTTTCGGGACTGGCCCGTCGAAAAGATCGCCACCGCCACCCTCGACGAGGCGCTCAACCACCCCAACTGGAGCATGGGGGCCAAGATCACGATCGACAGCGCCACGATGACCAACAAACTCTTCGAACTGCTCGAAGCGCGATGGATGTTCGGCTGCGAAGCGATCGACGCGGTGATCGAGCCCAGGTCGGTCGTCCACGCCCTGGTGGAGTTTCGCGACGGCGCCACCACCGCCCAGATGGCCCATCCCGACATGAAGCTTCCGATCGCCTACGCCCTGATGCAGGAGGTGGAGGAGCCGATTCTCCCCCCGGTCGATCTGCTGGAGGTGGGGAGTCTCGATTTTCGCCCCATCGATCCGGTCCGCTATCCGATCTGGCGGATCAAGGATGACCTGCTGGCCCACCCGGAGCGGGGCGTGGTGGTCAATGCCGCCAACGAAGTGGCGATCGAAAAGTTCATGGCCCGCCGTATCGCGTTCGGCGAACTCTCCCGGCTGGTGATCGACGCCTACGAGCGTTTCGACGATGTCGCGCCCCGGAGTCTCGATGAGGTGTTCGAGATCGATGCGGCGGTGAGGAGGTGGTGTGAAACGGCCCGGTAAAACTCTCATACTCCACGGTTGGGGAGGCAGCGACCGGCCCCACTGGCAGAGCTGGCTGGCCGCCGAGTTGGCCAGGGAGTACGGTACCGTCAGCTTCCCGTTGATCCAGCACCCCCACTTTCCCCACCTCAACCGCTGGAAACGGGAGGTCAAGGCCCACCTGGCCGACTTCCGCCCCGATACGGTGGTCTGCCACTCCCTGGCCAATACCCTCTGGTTCCATCTCTGCATCGAAGGGGCGATCGAAGAGGTCGAAACCCTGCTGCTGGTTTCTCCGCCGAGGCTCGACTGCCGGATCGAGACGATTCGAAGCTTCTTTCCCGTCGAGGCGCCCGGGAGACTTTTCGCGAAGAGGGCGACACTGGTCGTCTCCGACGACGACCCCTATATGCCGATCGAAAAGGCGTGGGAACTGCAGGAGCGACTCGGTATCCCGATGAAGGTGATCGAAAACGGGGGGCACATCAATGCCGAGAGCGGATACGGGGAGTGGCCCTGGATCCTGGAGTATCTCAAAACGGGCGAGATCTGTCCGACAGAGGAGAAGCGGTGATTTTGAGTATCGAAAGCAGTTGCGACGACAGCTCCATCGCCATCACCGAGATCGACACGAAAGCGCTTCTGTTTCACCGCAAGATCTCCCAGGAGTCCGAACATGCGAAGTACGGGGGTGTCGTTCCGGAATTGGCCAGTCGGCTCCATGCGGTCGACCTGCCGAAGCTGCTCGAGGAGGCGAAGCCCTGGCTCGACGATCTGAAGGCGGTGGCGGTCACCAACGAACCCGGCCTTTCGGTGACGCTGCTCGAAGGGGTGGCGATGGCACAGGCGCTCAGTATCGCCAAAGGGGTGCCGATCATCCCCGTCAACCATCTCAAGGCCCATATCTACTCCCTCTTCATAGAGAGAGAGGCGATCTTTCCGATGCTGGTATTGCTGATTTCCGGGGGGCATACGATGGTGATCGATGTGGAGAGTTTCGAACGGATGGAGGTGGTGGCATCGACGATGGACGACAGCTTCGGGGAGAGCTTCGACAAGACGGCGAAGATGATGGGGCTTGGCTATCCGGGCGGGCCGATTGTCGAGAGGCTGGCGGCGAAAGGGGATCCGACGAGATTCAGGATGCCGGTTCCGCTGCGCCACTCTCCGAAGATCGCCTTCAGCTATTCGGGAATCAAGAATGCGGTGCGTCTGCTGGTGGAGTCCCACTCTCCTCTCGACGAGCGGAGCCGGGCCGATATCGCCGCGGCGTTTCAGAAAGCGGCGATCGAGCATCTGCTGCAGAAGTGCGGAAAGATCTTCCGGGAGCGTCGGCCGAAGGACTTCGCGATCGTCGGGGGGGCGAGCGCAAACATGGCGGTACGGGAGGCTTTCGCCAATCTCTGCGGCCGGTTCGATGCCACGCTGCATCTGGCCGATCTTCGCTACTGCTCCGACAATGCCGCGATGGTGGGGCGCTACGCACTCGACGCCTATGAGCGGCAGCTCTTCTGCGATGCCCTGACGATCCGGGTCTCGCCCCGCAGCGAACTCTGATCCTCCCCTCTCCTCCTGAAGCGACGCAAAAAGAGAAACATTAAATTTTTTTAATTAAGACAAACTTTATCCTATTTTTGTACAATTTCGTCAGGCACCCGAAAAGGTGCGACCGAAATGTTGCAAAACATCCAAGAACCATATATAGAAAAAAGGAACACTCATGGCAACTACAAAACTGAAGGGCAACGAAGTCAAGTTGGCCGGGAACGAAGTCAATGTCGGAGACAAAGCTCCGGAAGTCACCGTCGTAAACGCCGAAGGATTGGCGGACAAGAAGGTGGGAGGCGCCCAGGAGAAAGTCCAGCTGCTCGTCGTCGTACCTTCGCTCGACACGCCGGTCTGCGCGGCAGAAACGCGCAAGTTCAACGAGAAAGCGGCCGAGATCGAGGGGGTCGATACGACCGTCATCTCCATGGACCTCCCCTTCGCAGCCGGACGCTTCTGCTCCGCGGAAGGTATCGAAAACCTGACAGTCGCTTCCGACTTCAGAAACAAAGATTTCGCCAACGCCTACGGTGTGCTGATCGCCGAGGGGCCGCTGGCGGGTGTGACCTGCCGCGCGATCTTCGTCGTCGGCAAAGACGGTACGATCACCTACAAGCAGATCGTTCCCGAAATCACCGAGGAGCCCGAATATGAAGAGGCGCTCGAAGCCGCAAAAGCCGCTGCCGCCCAGTAAGGGCGGCGGCACCGCTGCTACACTTGGGGGAGTGTAGGGTTAGCTACTTTCTGGAGGGGAGGGCCGAAAGGCTCTCCCCTTTTTTTATGCCCGTTTTTCCGGTGGAGAGGCTTCGCGCTCTTTCGAGAGTTCGGATCTGGCACGCCCGAGGATCCTGTTTATCTCCTCCATCCCCATCTTTCCACTGCGCAAAAGCCCCTTTTTCACACCATCAAGAATCAGAGCCAGCAGCCTGGTCGCCGAGATCTTCTCCCTTTTTGCCAGTCTGCGCAGCTCTTCGAGATCCTCCTTGAGATAGCGGATGATCATCAGATCGATTTCGATCGACTCTTTTGCGATCCTTTCGATCTGGCGGGCGATCTTTTCGCTGATCTCTACCCCTGCATCAGCCAACGGCGCGCCTCCTCCTTGTCGCGGAAAAATTTCGCTTTTCCGCTGATGAGCCATCCGGCCATCTTCGTGAAGAGCTCCTCCCACTTTTTGTCGCCGACGACGGCCATTTTGTGGATGTCTTGACGGATCTCGAGGCCGAACCTGAAGTCGTCCCAGGCCGCCTCGAGGGTCCACCCCTCAAAGCGGGTCATATCGATGAGGATGTCGAGGCTTCGGGGCGGAAGGTTTTTGACGGCACTTTCGATGAAAGGGACGAAGGTCTCGTAGTCGTCGTGGGTCAATTTTCCCAAAAGAGTGAACTCGACATTCACCCTCTCCTGCGAACGGGTCAGTTCGATGGCGATCCCGTGGGTTTTGATCTGCATGGTGACCTCCTTGCTGGTGGAATCATTATAGCAAAAGAGCTCCTTCCGGAAGCGGCGCTCGACCCCTCCCCCGGCCGGATCGAGAGACTCCCGCTCCGGAAGGGCGAAGGAGAGGTCGGTCAGGATTCCAGGGCAGAGGAGTGCATGGGCGGCTCCCGCCTGGCCGAAGTGTCGAGAATCTTCACTTCGGGCTCCAGGAGGATGCCGAATCGCTCCCGGACGCGTCGTCGGCCAAGCTCGATGAGGGCGATCGCCTCCTCGAAGCATCCGCCGCCAAGATTGACGAGAAAGTTGGCGTGTCGCTCGCTGAAGGCCATACCGCCGATGCGGTA
>Ga0256914_1000454_pt1 | contig 40585 bp, 30 predicted proteins | sample HulkmetaG_FD_191571 | JGI IMG/M metagenome (GOLD analysis project Ga0256914, IMG submission 191571) | Hydrothermal chimney microbial communities from Main Endeavour vent field at the Juan de Fuca Ridge, Pacific Ocean - Hulk | ecosystem: Environmental > Aquatic > Marine > Hydrothermal vents ... | reverse complement strand
AATATGGTGAAGATAGTGATGCAGAAAATGCATTAGAGATTATTGGTACATATACCTTTTAATTTATTTGACTTTAGGCATGTCATTAAACTGCTTTGTAATTTTCACATTTTTCTCAAATCTCTACAAGTTTCATATCTTGTTGAGATATATTCATCATATAATAAAAATTAGTTACAATTTAACTATTTTGAATATAAAAAAACTATTTAAAGTAGTTTTTTAATAGATATTTCACAATTATTACACTATAATTAATAATCTATAATTAAGGTAGCTAAATGTTTATTGAGAAAATATTTTATCCTGCATCGTTTATATCAAGTATGTTACCTTTGAATATATCTAGTGATAATACTGATAAAAATGATGCATTTTTAAATGCATATAAAATGGCAATAGATGAGACAAGCATTGTCTCTAAAACAGACTTAAAAGGTATTATAACTTATGTGAATAGGCAGTTTTGTGAAATTTCTGGATATAGCAAATATGAGCTTATAGGCTCTGCTCATAATATTGTCCGTCATCCAGATATGACAAAAGAGACTTTTGCTTATATGTGGAAAACTATTCAAGATAATAAAATATGGCGAGGTGTAGTTAAAAATAGAAAAAAAAATGGGGATTATTATATTGTAGATGCTACGATTATGCCTATAATTAATAATAGTGGTAAAATCATAGAGTATATTGCTGTTAGACATGATATTACTGAACTAATGAAGACTAAAGAGCAGTTAGCTAAACAGAAAATTGATATTTTGACAAAATTACCTAATAAAAATAGATTTATGGACGATATAATATCTTTTCGAAAACCAATTTTATTTTATTTAAATATTGATGATTTTATGAGTCTAAATAATCTATACGGTAATAAGATAGGTGATAAAGTTTTAGTACATATGGCAAAACTTCTAAGAGAGATAGTCCCTCGTATAGAGTGTAATATTTACAAAGTATATAATGATGAGTTTTTAATCCTTTGTGAAGAGGGTATGGTAAATATGGATAATTATAAAGAGTTTTTATTGAAATTAATAAATAATATTGAGAGTAGTACTATTAATTGTAATGCTCCTGAATGTATTAGTTTTACTTTAAGTGCAGGAGTTTCATATTATGCACAGGATAAAAATTATGAAAATTTATCAATATATGCAAGTATGGCACGAAGTATTGCCAAAGTAAAACGGAAAAAATTTCTACTATATAACAATACAATGCAAAGAGAAGAGGATTATGCTAAAAATATTGCTTGGATTAAAAGTATAAAAAAAGCAATAAAAGAAGATAGATTTGTGCCATATTTTCAACCCATTATAGATAATAAATCAGGTAAAGTTAATAAATATGAGGCATTAGTTAGGATGATAGATGAACAAGATAATATAGTATCTCCATCTTTCTTTTTGAATATTGCTAAAAAAGCAAAACTATATCCTAAAATTACTAGTATAGTAATAGATAAAACATTAAATCTATTTGTAAATTATCCAAACCACTCATGTTCTATAAATCTTAGTACAGATGATATTATGAGTAGTGAGACTAGAGAATATATTTATAAAAAGATGGCAGATTATCCGTATCCTCAAAATATTGTATTTGAGATTACAGAATCTGAAGAGATTACCGATTTTAAAACAGTTAACTTGTTTATAAAAAAAGTTAGAGAGTATGGGGTTAAAATATCAATAGATGATTTTGGTACAGGTTATGCAAATTTTGCATATATATTGAGTTTAGATGTTGATTATATCAAAATTGATGGTGGTTTAATTAAAAATATAGATACAGATAAAGACTCACACATTATGGTAGAAGCTATTATAGCTTTTACCAAGAAGTTAGGAGCTAAAACTATAGTTGAATTCGTTTGTAATCAAGAGGTTCAAAATGAGGTTGTCTCTCTTGGTGCTGACTATTCTCAAGGATATTTTATTGGTAAGCCCAAAGCAATTTTACTCTAAGAAAAAAAGTATTGCTAACATATAAAAATGGTGATAAACAACCTATATATCACCTCAAACTACTTTTAGAAATATATATTAGAGATATATTATAAAAGTTACCTCTTCAAATATTTAGGTATAATTTATATAAAAACTTTAGGATAGTATATTGAAATACCTTATAGATTTTATAGAAACCAAACAGATAGAGAAAACTCATATATATCCAGATTTAAAATGCTCACCTATCGAAGCAAAGATATTACAATTCATTTGTCAAAATTTTGTCAAAGGGATAGAAGAGACACCTGTATTAGATATTTTGCAAGAGATTTTTGAACCCAAGGGCTACTCTTATTTAAATCATCTCTCTACGGTTAAACACTTAATGGATTTGGGGTGGATTGTACAGATGAGCTTTGGTCAAATCAAAATTCAAGAGGTATCCAAGTTAGAGATACTCAATGCCTCTATAGCTCCTAGTATTGGACTTCTTCGACTATTGGAAGAGGGTTCTATGGAGGTTGATTTACCTGATATTAAACCATATACAGACCACTTAGAGTATCTCCAAGACCAATTTGATGTAATAGAGTTATTACACAAAATGTCTATATCTAAACAAGGTTCTACAGATAGTTCTCTAAGTCTTGGACGAACTAAAAATAAACTAGTACTATTGAGTCAGAGAATTGAGGAGAGAGTAAAAATTACTGATGAGCCTATTGTAGTAGAAACATTTTTTAAAGAGAATGAATTTGATGAAAAAGAGCAGAAAATATTTTTGGCACTACTCAAAGAGGAGTATTCAGGAGGAGAGGGTCAGTTTCGTGATATGAATACACTCATAGAGCTTATCTCTATAGATGAGTATGACAAAATTCGTAACCGTGCATTGCTTGAAGATGGCTCTAAACTAATTAGTGAAGAGATTATAGATTATGAAGAGATACTTAATATGTTTGGAGGGATTAGTCGTTCATTCTATCTTCAAGATGATATATTACAAAAGATAATTCACCCAAACAAAAAGAAAAAGGTTACCAAACTCAAACTAGATAAATTGGTAGAGGAGCAAGAGATTTTTGAATTTTTAAAACCTACTACTGATTTAAGTGATGTTGTGTTGCATCCTAAAACTAGAGATACTTTGGAGACTATTATAAAACAGGTTGATAAAGTCGTATTTGCTAAACTAAAAGAGTGGGGTATAAAGGATAAACGAAAAGGGATAGATGCTCGGATTATATTTTATGGAAGTCCAGGAACAGGTAAAACTATGACAGCTGTAAGTCTAGCCAAAACACTCAAACGACCAATTTTAAGCTTTGATTGTTCTAAGATTTTATCTATGTATGTGGGAGAGAGTGAAAAAAATGTACGCAAAATTTTTGATGATTTCAAAATACTTAGCAAAAAAGCCAAAGTTGACCCAATATTACTACTCAATGAAGCAGACCAATTTCTAAGTAGTAGAACAGAGGGTGGTGGAAGTGGTGCTGATAAGATGCATAATCAAATGCAAAATATATTCCTTGAACAGATAGAGAAGTTTGAGGGGATTTTAATAGCTACTACTAATCTATTGGATAATATAGATAAAGCCTTTTCCCGAAGATTTAACTATAAAATAGAGTTCAAGAAACCTAATAAAAAAGAGAGAAAAAGATTATGGCACTTTATGTTACCTGAAAATGCAGACTATAATGAGAAATTTAGTGTTGAAGAACTCTCTAAATATGAGTTAACAGGAGGACAAATTAACCTTATTATCCGTAATACTGCTTATAAAGTTGCTATTAGAGAGGAGAGTCTCTTTTCTGTGCAAGATTTTGTAGAAGAGATAGAAAAAGAGATAGGTAGTAGTTTTGATGGTGATAAGAGTATGGGATTTAAAATATAATGTCAAAAATATTATTATCTCTCTTATTACCATTTATCTTATATGCTCAAATAGTAGTTGTTCCTGATGATTATCAGATTATACAAGACAAAAATAATAGTTATATATACTCTAGTGAATATTCTCCTATTTTACCTGATATAAAATCATATCAGCATAGAGTAATAGAGCAATACAATAGTGAATTTGGATTTAGACTTGATACTAAATTGCGTACAGGTTTAGCTTCTAATAATAATCAAATAGCTAATGCTTTTTCTACTCAAATTCCTTTTAATTCTCAACTATTCTATGGAGCTGGGGCTAGTGAGATTGATTACTTTTGTACTAACTCTTGGCTTAAGATGCTAATATTGCATGAGAGTGCTCATAACTTTCAACTCAATCCAAAAGAGAATAAATTTTCTTGGCTTAGTCACAAAGTTGTGGGTAACACACCTGTCACTTTTTTAGGACTATTCCCACTATTTCCTATACCAAATATAATGATAAATAGTTTCATTCTTGAAGGTAATGCAGTACTGAATGAGTCTCGATTTGGTATAGGTGGACGGCTATATAGTGGATATGCTTTGGCTGAAGTAGTATCTATGGCAAAAGCAGGAAAAATTCGACCTGAACGAATGTATAATAGTACGCTTGATTTTCCTTATGGAGAGAGTTATTATCTAATTGGTGGATTTTTTCAAAAATTTTTAGCAGAAAAATATGGAGCTAAGAAGGTAAATAAATATTTCAAAATCTACTCCAAACAGCTTTTCCCATTTTTTACTAATAGTGTATTTAGAAATATATTTGGTAAGAGTTTTGAACTTTTATTGGCTGAATTTGTAGAAGATATAAAGAGTAAATATTCTAATTTCTATACTACACAAGGTAGGGTGGTAGCTACTAGTTCGTTATTTGTACCTATGAATACAACAACCAATGAGATATATACTCTAATTGGTGATTATAAAAGTTATCCTCAGATATTACAATTTGACAAAAAAAGCAAAAAGATAAAGTTTGATAGAGGTGCATATAGAACTGGTGAACCATTTAAGATAAATAAGAGATATTATACTACTAGTTCAGTTAAAATATCTCCAACCAAAATTAAAATAGGGCTTGTCAATAATGGTGCATATATGCAAAAAAGCAGTGAGGGTAAAGCTATACAAGGATTTTTATCTAATGGCAAAGCAGTATATTTTGATATAGAAAAATCTCTTGATACTCCTCATATTTATATAGATGGTGAGTTTTATGATAATAGTAGCTCTTCTGTTTTGGTAAAAGGGGATAATTTATACTATTTCAAACAAAATGGACATAAACGAACTTTATATAAAAATAAGAAGGCTATATTTGATTATAGTGGTTATTATGGCTTTGTAACAGATATTGGAGATAATGAAGAGATATATTTTATATCTCTAAGTGCAAATGGGAGTACAGCATATAGCTATCAAAATGGTCAAATCAAAAGAGTTACACAAGGAGATGATGTTATAGAGTTCAAACTTATAAATCCACAAGAGGCATTGGTAGCTACAATTGGAGCAGATGAGTATAAATATCAGATAGTAAAACTACACCCAACTATTGCAACTATTCCATCACCAGATTACTCTTTGGAAGAGTCAAATAGCAAAATTACTCAATCAAACTTTCCATTTAAACCACAAAATAGTAAATTAAACTCAAAAGAGTACTATCCTCTAACCAATTTGGAGTATAGTTCACTAGACCAAGCTATGGGGTATGATAATTATGAGGGTTTTATACTCAATTTACAGGCTAATTTCTCTGACCCACTTATGCAAAATGCTATGAGGTTTCTATTATCTACAGATAAACAACGAACTGTAGGAGGAATAGGATATAACAATACAGCCCATCAATTAGAGTTTGGTGGAATAGGTTATATAGTAACTCATAATAGTGATTATAATAGTTCTGATGAGAGAGAGAATGGATACTCTGCATATATGAAGTTACCTCTAGTATCAACAGGTTATTGGAGAGTTTCTACTACACTAGATTATACTAAAGATTTTGAAAATATATATAGAAAACCTTTATCACTCTCACTAGATATAGCTAATAGTAAGCAGTTTGGAATTAGTAAATATCCCAATAGTTTAAATACTTTTGATATATTTATATCTCAAGATAGAGGTGAAAATAGTTATGGAGGTTCATATTCATGGAGGTATGGATTACCTTGGCAGAGTTTTGTTAGTTTAGATGGAACTTATATGAAAAGTAATTTAGTAGATGAAAGTAGAGAAAAAGGGATAGAGATTAATCATAACTCTGGAGATATACAGACAGAAAAAGCATCTATATCTATGCCAACGATTGAAAATAGTAGATATGCCAAAGAGATAAAAGTAGGTGAAATTGGTTTATATAAAACTATTGATACTCCATTATACTTTTTCTCTTTTCCATTATCTCTACAGAGAGAGTCACTATATATCAAGCAGAAACTCTATAATATAGATTTCACAGATGAAAATAAAGTATATAATGAGACTACAGTTGGATTAGAGAATGATTTTGTATTTTTGAATAATTTTGTAGTTCCTATCAAATTTGAACTACTCTTAAATAAAAAGGTTAAGGACCAAACTATGTTTAGGGTTTTATTAGGTACAGAGTTTTAAACTTTACTGTGGGTTTTATAACCCACGATAAATTAATTTAGAGCTAACATTCTTTCAAGTGCTAAATTGGCATATGTAATAGTATGTTTATCTACTTGAATTTCATTAATAGGCTTATTATCTTCTATAGATTTAAGAGTTAAATATAAATCCTCTAGTGTAGTCTCATTCATAGTTGGACACTCTGGTTTGGTAGATGAGAGTACAAATGTATTTCCATTTGGACGCATTCTATTTACTAAGTTATATTCTGTTCCTACTGCTACTTTTTGGCTATCATCTAGTTCATTTACAAATTTAATGAGTTGAGAGGTTGAACCTGCGAAATCTGATGCTTCTACTATTTTGGGGTCACACTCTGGGTGAACAGCTATTAGAATATCAGGATATTTATTACGATAGAACTCTATATCATCTAGTGTAAAAAGTTGGTGAACAGAACAGAAACCATTGAAACAGATTATATCTGCCTCTTGTGGGTCACACTCTCCTTCTCCTATTACACATGATTTGAGTCCCATAGAGTTTGCAAAGTTTTGCCCTAGACATCTATCTGGAACAAAAAGTATCTTTTTGCCACTCTCTAAACCTTTTTCTATTATTTTATAAGCATTTGATGAGGTACATACCATTCCACCCATCTCTCCTACTTTAGCTTTTACCGTAGCATCACTATTAATGTAAGTAATTGGTAGTATATTCTCTTTTGCTATGCCTCTATCAGTCATATATTTGACACTATCATCAAAATAACTCGCATCTATCATTCTTGCCATTGCACAACATGCTACTTTTGGCATAAGTACTCGTTTTTGGGGTGCAATTATTTTGACACTCTGTCCCATAAATCCTACACCACAAAATACTACCCATGGGTTGTTATCCTCTTTACATTTTCTTGCTAACTCTAAACTATCACCAATAATATCAGCCATCTCAAATACTTCATCTCTTTGATAATAGTGTCCTACAACTGTTACTGGTAGCTTCTCTTTTAATCTTTTGATTTCTGCTCTATAATCAATACTCACAATAATATGCCTTTTTTTTTAGGTAAAAGTACCATATTTTTAGTTAAAATTCGATAACTATTTATAAATAATGGAGATTTTATGGATTTAAATATAATACTTTACATAACAGCCTATCTATTAGCATCAATACCATTTGGTTTTATACTAGCAAAAGTTTTTGCCAAGGTAGATGTTAGACGAGAAGGAAGTGGAAATATAGGTGCAACAAATGTACTTAGAGTGGTTAAAGCCAAAGACCCAAAATTGGCAAAAAAATTAACTATAGCAACATTTGTGTTAGATGTTCTCAAAGGTGCTATAGTTATATTAATTGCTAAATTATTAGGTGTAGATGATAGTGTTTTATGGACATTAGCTGTTTTAAGTGTTATGGGTCACTGTTTTAGTCCATTTTTGGGCTTTGAGGGAGGAAAAGGGGTAGCGACTGGATTTGGGGTACTACTAGTTATGGTGCCTTTTGAAGCAATTATTGCTATTGCTGTATGGTTTATAGCAGGTAAATTATTGAAAATATCTTCACTATCTTCATTAATAGGTTTAGTAGCTTTATTACTAGCATCATATATTGTACACCCTGATATGCCAATCATTCATACTCATGCACCTATTTGGATTATAGCTTTTATTATATTTTATAAACATATCCCCAATATAGTAAGAGTATTCAAAAAAGAAGAGACAGCAGTAATCTAAGATGGGAGTAAAAGGTTCATTATTTACTATTCACTGCTCATTAGCAACTAATGTTATCATTGGTATCTTAGATTTTGAGCGTACTTCTAAACAGACAGTTGTAGTTGAGACAAAAATTAACTATAATTATACAAAAAATTGTTTTATCGACTACTCTATTGTACTAAACACAATAGAAAAGCTTTTAATTGAGAAAAAATATAAACTTATAGAAGATGCAATAGAAGAGATAGGTAGAACTATATTGAGGGACTACCCTCAAATTATCTCTCTTTATTTAAAAATCTCAAAACCTAATATTATCCCAAATGCCTCTGTAGCACTCTCAAAAGAGTGGAAATAACCACTATTAACAGCTAATAATATAAAAAAATTAAAAATTTAACGAAAAATATTTAAAAAAACTTTAAACTATAATATATTTGTGTTATAATATTAAAAATTTATTAAATTAGGAGCCTTAAATAAAATGCGAATATTAATTATAGAAGATGAAGTAACATTAAGCAAGACACTTTCAGATGGACTTAAAGAGTTTGGATTTCAAAATGATGTAGCATCAAATATCAAAGATGGTGAATACTATTTAGGAATTAGAAATTATGATTTAGTTTTATTGGATTGGATGTTACCAGATGGTAATGGAATTGATATAATTGTTAAATTAAAAGAGAAAGCACCAAAAACTTCTGTTATAGTGTTATCAGCTAGAGATGATAGAGAGAGTGAGATAGAAGCTCTAAAAGCAGGTGCTGATGATTTTATTAGAAAACCATTTGATTTTGAAGTATTGACAACACGGATTGAAGCGAAACTTAGATTTGGTGGTTCAAATATTATTGAGGTTGAAAATCTTATTATCAATCCTGAAGAAGAGAGAATTATCTATGATGGTGAGGAGATTGAACTTAAAGGTAAACCTTTTGAGGTACTAACTCATTTAGCTATGCACAAAGACCAAATTGTATCCAAAGAGCAACTACTAGATGCTATTTGGGAAGAGCCTGAATTAGTGACACCAAATGTAATTGAAGTTGCTATTAATCAGATTAGACAAAAAATGGATAAACCATTAAATATTACAACAATTGAAACAGTGAGAAGAAGAGGTTATAGATTTTGCTTTCCAAAAGGAGCTTAGGTAGTAGTTTTTTTATTGAGATTGTTGTCGTAATGACAGCAATGCTCATAGCAGTAATGATATTTATATCATATATGTTATCATCTTATATAAATAATAACATAGAAAGAACACTTCAAAAACAAGCTGTGACTATAGTACAATACTTTCCCTATAAAGAAAATTTAATAAAAGATTTTGACTCACTTAATCTCAAAAAATTATTTGATATAGAAGTTAGTATTGAAAATTCTACAAATCAAATACCTGTTAGACGACTATTTATAGATAATAACTATTATCTAAAAGTTACCTACCCATATCCCAACTCTAACAAAGTAATTATATTAACTAAAAATATAAGTAATGAAAAAGATATATTAATCAATATCTATTTAGTTATGCTTTTTGTAACACTTGTAGGTTTTCTTTTTATTATATACTTTGCTTCTAAATTATCAAAACAGATTATGCAACCTTTACATACAATTACTAATAAGTTTGACAAAATGAGTGATAGTTTATTAAATCCAATCAAGACAGAGCAGTTACCTCCTGAGTTCAAACAGCTAGGAGATGCCTTTAATGATTTAATCAAAAAGATTAAAACCTCTATCAAATATCGAAAAGAGTTATATGTAGGAACAGCACATGAACTCAAAACACCTCTGGCAGTAATGCGATTAAAAAATCAGATAACACTAATGAAGTATAAAAGAAAATATAATCCAAAAGAGTTTTTACTAGAAAACAAAGAAACAATGGAACAAAATATAAAATCAATAGATACACTAAATAGTATGATACATAATATCTTGGAGTATGGTAGAGCAGAGGGTCAACAGTTTGAAAAAACACAACGGTTTAATATTATACGATTTTTGGCACAAAAATGTGAAGAGTATGAACTTTTAGCCCATTCTCAAAATCGAGATTTTATTTATAATTTTGATATAGAGAGATTTGTAATAAGTATTCAGCCTCTACTTTTTATGCATATTTTTCAAAATTTTGTGCAAAATGCTTTAAAATTTACACCAGAGAATGGATTAGTAAAAGTTACTGTTCGTACTGATGAGATAAATTTTATTATAGAGATTATAGATGAAGGAAAAGGTATTGATGAGTCAGAAAATCTTTTTGCACCATTTAAACGCTCTACAGAGTCAACAGGAGCAGGACTTGGACTATTTTTAGCACAAAATGCAGCAGAATCTATGGGTGTTACTATTTCTCTTAAAAATAGAACTGATAATACACAAGGAGCAATTGCAAGTATTATATTCCCTTTTGAGCGTTTTTTACATAATCACTAATAATTTAAATTATTTCTAAGCTTTGATAAGTTATAAACCTATTTAAGTACTTAGGAGTGCTGAAAATAATATCAATATAAGTGAGAAAATATGGCTTTAAAAATTTCAGATGATTGTATTGCATGTGATGCATGTAGAGAAGAGTGTCCTAATGGGGCAATAGAGGAGAACGACCCAATATATATTATCGATTCAGATAGATGTACAGAGTGCGTTGGTTATTATGATGAACCTCAATGTATCGCTGTATGTCCTGTTGATTGTATTACTTCTGATCCTGATAATGTTGAAAGTGTCGAAGAGTTAAAGTTTAAATTCAAACAACTAGAAGAGGAGGAGTAGAAATACTCTTCACAAATGTAATTAAGTTTTGATGTATAACATTTTTTAATTTTCACCTGCTTAGTTAATACTTATTATTTGCTTTGAGAATATAGATTACAATAAACCATCTTCCACTCCCAAAATACAATTTGAAACAGTATAACATAATCTGTATTTAATATTGTTAAGTATATAAAATCATTTAGATTTTATTCTAATATTTTTAAAAAAATTCAAAAGCAATAGATTATGGCAAGAGTATTAACCTCTTTTTTACATCAAAAGCATCCATATATCTATCTATCTCTTTTTTTAAAATAGTATTATTTAAATCAACTCTCTTTTTCATAGGAAATTTTAAAAAAAACTGTTTGGGCATAATTGAGTTTTTCTCTTTGGGATTTTTGAGATATTCAAATATCTTTTTTTGAATAGTTTGTTTGTCACTATATCTCATAAGGTATCGTCTATAAATAAGCTCACTAGGAATTTTTTGCTTTTTATGACAATTTATACACTTTTTTTCTAAACTATAAGAGGAGGGTTGTGCTATTAATATTATATTACTTATTCCAATAATTAAAATCTTTTTTATCATATCTTTTTTACCATTTTAAATTTACCTTTGTATAACTATTTTGTATAGATTTTATAGAAAATTTAAATTTATATTGTTTGACAATATATTGGATAATATCTAGTCCTATACCAAATCCACCTTCACTTTGACTTCCTCTACTAAACCTATAATGAATGGTTCTTAAATCCTCTTTTTTTATCCCTATACCACTGTTATATACTTCAAAAATATTTAAACCTAGAATGATTTTCAAATCACCACCTTTTTTATTATATTTGATAGCATTAGATAAGATATTATCTATCAGTCTAATAGCATCATTTTGGTCAATATCCAATATAACATTAGGCTCAATATTTAGTTCTAAATTGAGCGATTTTGCTTTTATCATAGTATAAAAGAAATCTATTCTCTCATATAAAATTTCTGTTATATTAAGAGATACTATATCTCTATGGTAATTATGATTAAGTTTTAGATATGTTAAATCTTCATAGAGTCGGCTTAGTGTTTTGGATGCTATCTCTATCCGTTTCCTCTCATTTTTACCCTCACAATTATAGATTGTATCAAGTAGTTCAATATTGGTTAAAATAGTACTAATAGGAGTATTGAGTTCATGTGTTGTGTCTTGGATAAATCTATTCATTCCCTCTATAGATTCCTTCATAGGTGCTACAAAAAGTTTTCCCAAAAATAGTCCTAATAGAGTAAAAAATATAAGTGCAATTAGCAAAAATAGAGCTAATATTTTTTGTAAATGGATAATAGGTTCTTGATTAATAGTTTTAGAAACAAGCAGATAAGAAGCCCCTAAATAGTAAGGTTTAATAGGATAAATATAAAAAAGCTTATCTTTTTGTGTATAAAATTCTCTATCCCATAGTATATCTTTAGGTTGAAATGAGCCAAATATATACTCTCTATTTATATCATATATTGCTGATTGAAAAGGGTGATGATAAGGGTAGATTAGAGGAGAAGTAAATGTTGAATGTAATACTCTTAACTCTTGCACATTTTTTTGAGCCTCAAGATGAAGCCTATTCATTTGGGTGTCTAATATATTATGTTTTTGATAATTATAGAGAATAACTGTTGCCAAAAGAAAGAGAAGTAGAGTTGAACTTAGATAAATTGTTAAAAACCTAAAGAGTGAGCGTTTCTCACTGATTAACATAACGATACCCTTCATATTTTACAGTTTTTACTCTATCTTTGCCTAAAATATTTCGTATAGTTGAAATATAAGCTCGTAAACTCCCATGGCTAGGTGTTTCATTATACTCCCAAAGTTCATTAAAAATTTCATTATAGCTTAGAAGATTATTAGGATTTTTAAGTAATAAAATTAGTAGTTTAAGCTCTTTTGCTCTAATATTTAAGGTTTTATTTTTATATTGAAGTAATCGTTTTTCAAAATCAAAAGAGTATCCATTATTAAAATCTATACTCTTTTGATGATTTGCCAATTGGCGTTTAAATATAACCTCAATACGAACTAATAACTCTTTGAGAGCAAAAGGTTTACGAATATAATCATCACATCCAATATCAAATCCTTTTGTAATATCATCTACACTATTAAGTGATGTGATAAATATAGCAGGAGTGCTATTTTTTTCTGCTCGAACATCTTTTAAAAAATTAAATCCATTTTGATGAGGTACTTTTATATCCAAAAGCATCAACTCAATTTTCTCTTCATAAAGTATATCTTTGGCTTCATATGCATCATAGGCTGGATATATTTTATAATTTTTATACTCCAAAAACTGTTTGATTGTATCATTTAGTTGTAGGTCATCTTCTAGTAACAATATATTTTTCATCTATTCTCATTAATTAAATTTTAACATTATCCTCTTTGACAAACCAAATAAACCAAACAGGAATAAAAACCAATGTCATAAAAGTACCAATTACAAGCCCACCAATAGCCACAGCTCCAAGTGGTGCCAATCTCTCTAATCCTATAGCACTACCTTGTGCAACAGGTAACATTCCAACACTTACTGCAAATGCAGTCATTAATACAGGTCTAGTTCGTATCTTAATAGCTTCTAACATAGCCTCTTTTTTAGCAACTCCTTTTTCTATCTCTTCTAATGCAAAGTGTATAAGTAAAATGGCATTATTAACAATTACACCTGAGAGTAACATAAATCCCATCATTGCAGGCATAGATACATGGTATCCTATACTCAACATTGTCCAAGAAGCTCCAATAATCGTAAGAGGTATTGAGAATAGTATCATTAGTGATATTTTGATATTTCCAAACATCACAATTAGTGTCAATAAAATCAATACAACAGCTACAATTATAGCTCCTATCATTCTTTCAGCTGAGGCTTTGAACTGTTTAATATCTCCTATCTGTTCAAGTTTAACTCCTTTTGGTAGAGAGACATCTTCTAAATGTTTTTCAAAATCTGCCATAATATGAGAAATAGCAGCTTTCTCTCTATTTCCATATATCTCTAGTGTATATTCTAAGCCCTCCCTTGTTATGAGGCTAGGTTCTTGATTTGACTCAATAGTAGCAATTTTATTTAGAGGGATTTTCCCTTTGTTAGTATCAATTAACATATTTAAGATAGTATCGAAATTATTTATCTGCTTTTGTGGTAACCAAGCTCTAACTGTATAATCCATACTATTTTTTTTTGGAAAAGTAGCTACTGACATACCTCTTAGAGCTAATTTGAGTTGATTGGTTATATCCATTCTATTTAATCCATACTCTAATGCTTTGGTTTCATCAATTTTGAGATTATAGACTTTTTTGTCTATATCCCAAGTAGTTGAAGTAGATACTATACCTCTAGTTTTAGATAGAGCCTCTTTTACCTCTTTTCCTGCTTGTTGTAGTTGATTTATACTATTACTACTAAGCTTGGCATCTACATTTGCTCGAATACTAGCCAATGCAGTTGCTCCGTATGGTGTAATTTCTAATAGTTTTATATTTGAAATTTGGGATATTTTTTCTCTTAGTGATTTGGCTATCTCCCAAATATCTCTATCTCTTTTATATCTATCTACATAAGTAGCTACAATTGATAAGTGGTCAATTCCACTTCCACTACCAATACTTAAAACTCCTGCTTCGCTTCCTATACTTCCTGATATTCTTAGTATTTTCCCTTCTTGAGTAATAATTTTATTAACCTTTTTCATAATTTCTCTGCTTTTTTGAATTGGTAGATTTGGTTGTGTTGTAATTTTGATATTAAGTCCACCTGTATCCATTGGTGGCATTAACTCTTGACCTATTACTGGCATTACTAATTTGATAGATGTTACAAATAGAGCTATTAGCACAATCATAGATAGAGTACCTAAAGTTTTATAACTAATAATAGCTTTTACAATATTTGCAAAGAATGATTGTATATAATCATTTATTGTTCCAATAATTAGATGAAACCACCCTTCAACTTTTAGGAGTATTGGATTTTGAATAGCTAAAATATATAGGGACAATAGAGGTACAGCAATAATAGATATAATATAAGAGGCAACTAATGCTAATAATAGAGTTCCTACCAATGGAGCAAATACTGTTTGAGGATATCCACCTACAAATAGCATAGGAGCCAATGCTATCATGGTAGTTATAGTTCCACTTAAATCAGCAAACATTATCTCTTTTGTTCCATCAAAAACAGCCTGTTTAATATTTTTGTTAAGTTCTCGATAGTGCCTTTCGATATTCTCCATAACTACAACAGTATCATCTAATAGTAGTCCTAAAGCTAAAATAATAGCAGTAAGTGTTACAACATTAAAATCAATTCCTATAAGCCACATTAATGCAATAGTAGAGGCATAAACTAAAGGGATAGTAATAAGTACAACTAATATTTGACGAAAACTTGCCAAAAATAGAAATACTACAATAGTTGACATAACAATAGCATCACGCAATGACTCAAACATATTTGTAGTGCTTTGTTCTATAGTCTCTTTTTGGGTATCACTTATTTCAAAGTTTAGATTGGGATATTGGGCTTTGAACTCATCTATAATCTTTTCAACTTTATTAATGGTTTTAATAACATCAGCACTAATAGAACGCTGAATGGATAATGCTATTGCCTCTTTGCTATTTCCAAAATATAAAGCATTATTTTCATAATGTCCAAAATATATCTCTGCAATATCAGATAATTTTATATTTGGAACAATAGGTAGATTTTTGAGTCTATCTACTTTTTCTCTTTTACCTTTTGATTTGAGTAAATAACGATGCTCTTGATTGGTAATAAATCCTATAGCATATTCATTATCATTTTTTTGGATAGAGGCTATCACTTGACCTAAGGATAGATGAAATTTATCTAGCTTATCTTTATCAATAATTATCTGTAACTCTTTTGTAAATCCACCAAATATATCAACATTGGCTACACCTTTGGTTTTTAGTAGTTTATGTTTTATCTCTCCTGAAGCCAAATCTCGTATATCATCTAAACTTAACTTTACTCCATTTTTGGGTGATATTGCTACTACTAAAATAGGTGCAGTAGCTTCTGTAATTTTGATTATTTGAGGTTCTTTTATATCTTTGGGAAGTTTGGAACGAATTTTTGATAGTGCATTGGTAACATCATTCACAGCTGTATCAATATCTTTGTGATATTCAAATTCTGCTCTAATTACTGTCACTTCATCAATAGTATTTGAGTAAGCTCTTCGTATCTCATCAAGAGCATATAGCTCTTCTTCTATAGGAACAGCAATATTAGTTGCCATACTTTGTGCAGATGCTCCTGCTTCAACAATAACCAAAGCAACTTCTGGATAGTTTGAATTTGGAAAGAGATTTCTATCTATCTTGCCATATCCCATAACTCCTGCCAATATAAAAAGAGCTAAAAAAGAGATAACAATATGAGGTTTTTTTAAGATTTTTTCTACCCAAGTTGAATTGTTATTCATTACTCTCTCCTATAATTTCAACACTATTATAAGCTCCAAGTTGAGCTAATTCAACTTCATTTCCAATAGCAATTTTAGCTTTTGGACAATTGGATAAAATAGCTTTTTGACTATTTTTTAATACTATATCTATTTTAAATGGTTCAAATTTTTTATTTTTATATACCATTATAAATGTACTCTTTTTTTTATGTATTATTGTCTCATTTGGGATAATACATCCTATAGCTTTTTTTGTTAAAACTTCTATATTTATACTACTGCCTATAGGTATATTGAGCTGTTTAGTTAATACTATTTCAGCTTGTGATAATCCCTGCTTTGCCAAAGTTTTTATAAGTGTTATCTCTCCAATATTTTCCCCTTTATAAAAAACTTTTTGTCCTTTTTGGATATGAGAGTTTGATAAGCTATATGAGAAAGTAAGCTTTTTTACTCCATTATTCATTATTAAAATAGGTTTACCCATTACAGATAAATCTCCTTTATAAAGTGCGATATGGTCTATCTCTCCATTAAAGGGAGCTTTGATTTTCAGATAGCTTTTTTGTTCTTTTAGCTGTTTTATCTTCTGTTTGGTAGCTTTTATAAGCGTTGTTTTACCTTGCATTATAACTTTTGATGTATCTAACTGCTCTTTTGGCAATCCTCCTATATCATAGAGTTTCTTATTTCTGTGATATATCTGTTTAGCAAGTTCAAAATCATTATATTGTTGAGATAGAGTTGTTTGTAGTAGTTGAATATTTGAGTTTAAATCATTTTCATCAATAGTAGCCAAAAGTTGACCTTTGCTAACTATATCTCCCTCTTTAATATATAACTTTTCAATGTATCCTGCCATTTTGGTTGAAATATTGATACTCTTTTTGGCTTCTAGTTGTGCTAAAAATTTTTGGCGTAGTTGGATTTCACCTTTTTCAGGTTTTATAACAGAGACTTTTATGGACTCTTTTTGTGGTATTTTAGCCTCTGCTACTTCAACTTTTCTCTTTTCTAAAAGAGTTTTACCTTTGATACCAACAGCTACAATAATAGCTAATATAATAATTGTAATTATTATTTTTTTCATCTATCTCTCTCCTTTTTCTAATAAATAGTCTAAATAATAGATTCCATTTTGGTACTCATATTTAGATTGAATTAGCTTAGATTTTGCTAATTGTGTTTTAGATTTTGCTAAAAGTAAATCATTTAATGTAGAGACTCCTGCATTATATCTTACATCTTCTATCTTTTGACTCTCTTGTAATAGATTAAGTTTAGATATATTTGTTTGATACTCTGCAAGGGCTGTTTCTATCTTATTTAATGCTTTGGCTATAAGCTTTTTGAAGCCTTCTGTTGTTGCCTCTTTCTGAAGAGTAGCTTGGAGTTTTGCAATTTTGGCTTGTTGAATTTTAGCACTATTTTTACCAAAATCAAAAATATTCCATTTGAGATTTAATCCAATTTGCCAGAGATTTTCTCTATTTAAAGAGTTATCATCTGTATCATAGTTGTATCCTACATATCCATTCAATGCTACTTGTGGCTTTTGGCTTGATTTTACTTTTGAGATAACTTTAGAACCTTTTTCTATCTCCAAATTTTGAAGTTTAAATCTTTCTAATTCATCTAAATTATCTTCTGATACTTTTTGTATATTTTGGTTCATATCTACAGAGATTAATTCAAAATAATCTATATTTGGTATATGTGTTATAGCTATTAGCGTTGATTTTATCATATTCAAAGAGCTTCTCATTTGGGTTAATCCCCCTTTGGCTTCTTGTAAAGATGTATCTGCTTTTAGTTTGTCAATTTTGGCTTTTTTGCCAAGCTTTACACTTTGAGAAATAATATATTCTAACTTTTCCAAAGCATTTATATACTGATTTTGAGCAGATATTAACTCTTGTAGGGTTAAACCTGATATATAGAGTGAGCGAATATTATAAATCAACTCTTCACGACTAAGTTTAGCTCTACTTTGACTCATATTTTTACTTAGTTGGTCAATTTTAACCTGCTGATTTAATGCACCACCTGTAAAAATAGGCACAGAGTATTGGATACCTGTAGTAAACAAATCTTGAGTAGTCTCAACTGAAGAGTTAGGAGATAAAGATGATGGAACAATAGGAGCTAATGTTCTAGGTAAATTATAGTGTGTATAACTCCCAACAATATCAAATTCTCCAAATTTTTTCGCATAATTTTCATCTTTTTTGGCTTGGATTAGGTCAATTTGCAATTGATTTTTTTGAATAATACTACTATTATTTAGCCCACTATTGATAAGTTCATCAACTTTTATAGCAAATAATAGAGTAGTTGATAGTAGTATAAAAATTGGGATTTTTACTCTCATTAATACTCTCCTTGTACTTTGATGAAAGAGTATCATAAATCTATTAATCGTATGTGAATTAATGATAAAAAATAAATTTTAGTTCTATTGAAGAAAAAGCCATATAATTACAGTTACTCAATATTTTTTTAGCTCATTTTGAAATTTTCTTAAAAATTTATCTATATTTCTATTATTTAACAATATTCCAAAATCTTTTGGAATGTTGTTATCCTTTTGACCAATTATTTTATGAGCTAATAGTGTTCCAATAAATGGATAATAGTGGTCATCATCAATATAATTTTGTAAATTTTTAGTAATAGTATTAATAGTCATAAAGTGATGTATCTCTCCAAATACACTTATTGTCTCCTTTAGCCATCTCTCATACTCTTTAAATCTATCTTCATTTTTAATAGTTGAAACCAATAAATCGGCTGTAATAGGTGAACTGAAAATGATAAACTTGGTATGAGGATTATCTATTTTAAGTTGTTTGAGTATATAGATATAATTTTCATTATATGTGTAGTTCTTTCCACTCATCTCTTTGACATGTCTTTTAATATTAATTCTATAGTTTTTGAGTCTCTCTTCTTCTGAGACTTTTATATTATATTTAATATTATCACGGCTATATCCATGTTGTTTATAATTAGATAGACTATTTTTCATATTAGTTAATGATTTTTTTAGAGTATCTTTGAGTAAAAGCATCTTATATCTATATAAAAATGAGATAGTATTATTAAAATAATGTTCTGGTGGATAAATACCTATTTTTTTTATATTAGGTACATTTGTACCATAAAAATCTAATCCAATAATAATATATTTTAGTGGAGTTTTTCTATTTTTTTTAGCAAAGTCAATATATTTTTTATATTCAAAAGGATATGTACTATTAAAAGCATAATTATAAATTTTCATACTAGAAAAATCATATTGATTGATAAAAGTCGTTCTACTACTACCAAGCATAATACCATCAAATTGATTTAATTTATGAAAATATACATAATTGCTTTTTTGTTGTCTCTCATTAAATCCCTCTTGTATCCTATTAAATCTATTGGTATGATTGAATGTCCATAGTGGGTCAATAATATAATTTATTAAACTAATGCAACCAAAAGCAAAAAGTGATAATAGTAAGAATGTTTTTATCCATTGTTTGGCATTCATGAAACTCTCCTAGAAGTTAAAATATAAAAATTCACTGACTTTATTCATTGATATAATACCCAAGAAAAAAGTAATAACTGTAAATATAACGGTTCTATAATTTAATTTAAACTCTTGTAATTTTTCCATAGAGTTCTTGGTAAAAAGTACAACAAATAAAAATATTATTACCATTGGAATAGTTTTTATAGAGCCATTGATATGTTCTAAACTAGAACTAAATAGCATGGGGTTAATAGTAAACATACTTCCCAAAACTTTTATTGCATCATCCCACTCTTTGGCTCGGAAAAATATCCAACTTATATTTATAAAGTTAAAAGTAATAAACCATCCTGCCCAAGACCATAGTCTAAAATTGAGATGACTCCAAATTCTATGAATAATTAAAGCAATGCCATGTAAAAATCCCCAAAAAACAAAAGTCCATCCTGCACCATGCCATAATCCACCAATTAAAAAGGTGATTAGTAGATTATTATAAGTTCTAAAATCACCTTTTCTATTACCTCCTAGAGGTATGTATATATAGTCTTTTAAAAATCTACTTAAGGTTATATGCCATCTCTTCCAGAAATCTTGTATATTTACTGCTTTATATGGACTATTGAAGTTGATAGGTAGTTTGATATTAAAAAATAGTGCAATCCCAATTGCCATATCTGTATAACCACTAAAATCAAAATATAGTTGAAAAGTATAAGAGAGTGATGTAATCCATGCTTGAGTTAAATTTAATGTGGTAGCTACATCAAATCCTTGGGTAGCCCATCTTGAAAATATATCAGCAATAATTACCTTTTTAAACAGTCCAATAGAGAATATAAATAGTCCCTTAGCAATATTTTTATAGTTTTTGATTTTATTTTTATTTTTAGAAAATTGTGGCATCATCTCTTTATGATGTACAATGGGCCCAGCAATTAATTGAGGAAAAAATGTTACAAAGAGTGCATAGTTCAAAAAATTATACTCTTTCATCTTTTGTTTATAACTATCTATCAAATAAGATATTTGTTGAAATGTAAAAAATGATATAGCTAGAGGAAGTGCTAGATGTAAAAGTTCAATCTTTGTATTGAATGTTAAGTTGAAATTTTCTAAAAAGAAATCTGTATATTTGAAATATCCTAAAAGTGAGATATTTACCAATATTCCAAAGGTTAAAATAGATTTTTTTGAGAGAATATTTTCCAGTTTTCTATCTTGTTGCATAAGATAATGGCTAAGAATATAGTTAAATAGCATTGATGACAGTATAATTGGTAGATAGATAATATCCCACCAACTATAAAAAAATAGACTACTAAATAGTAAAAAACCCTTACTAGCTTCTACAACTCTTAAGTGATTTAGATAAAAATATATAAAAAATGTTATTGGCAAAAAAGCAAAAATAAACTCAAAACTATTAAATAACAAATATCTCTCCTGCAATGAAATCATTTTACACAATTATTCTGTGATAATCGACATTATAACCAATATTAATCAATATAAACTAATAATATATAATATGTTTGCCAAGATATAACTTTTAGTTCTATTAAAGAAAAAAGCCGTATAATAGCATAATATGAAACAAAAATAAATAAAAAGAAGTTTTTAATGGATAAAAAAATATGTGTAATTGGATTAGGTTATATAGGTTTGCCAACAGCATCACTTTTAGCAAATAGAGGATATCAAATTCATGGAGTAGATGTAATCCAATCTACAGTTGATATTATTAATCGTGGAGAGATACATATTGTAGAACCTGATTTAGATACTTTTGTAAGGTCAGCTGTAAATAGTGGACATATGGTAGCTTATACTAAGCCATCATACGCTGATATATTTATAATTGCTGTTCCTACACCATTTCATAATGGGTATGTACCCAATATAGATTTTATTATGGATGCTACTAAATCTATTGTTCCTTATATCAAAGAGGGTAATATTGTGATTTTGGAATCAACTTCTCCTGTAGGTACGACAGATAAGATAGAAGAGGTTCTAAAAAATGAGGGTGTTGATACCTCTAAAATCTATATATCACACTGTCCAGAGAGGGTACTACCTGGTAAGATTATGCGTGAATTGGTTGAAAATGATAGAATAGTAGGTGGCTTGACACCTCAAGCTACTGCTAAAACAGTAGAATTTTATAAAACATTTGTCAAAGGTGAAGTATTATCAACTGATGCCAAAACAGCAGAGATGGCAAAATTGACAGAAAACTCTTTTAGGGATGTTAATATAGCTTTTGCTAATGAGCTTTCTATATTATGTGATAGGTTTGGAATTGATGTTTGGGAACTTATCTCTTTAACCAATAGACACCCTAGAGTTAATATTCTTACTCCTAGTGCTGGAGTAGGTGGACACTGCATTGCTGTTGACCCTTGGTTTATCGTCCATGCAGGTGGAGATGATGCCAAGATAATAAAAGTAGCAAGAGAGGTTAATACATATAAAACAGAATGGGCTATAGAAAAAGTAAAAAATAAAGCATTAACTTTTGAAAAAGAGAGTGGTAGAGTAGCCAAAATAGCATGTATGGGATTGGCTTTTAAACCTGATATTGATGACCTAAGAGAGTCTCCTGCACTTTATATTACAAGAGAACTTATATCAAATGGTTTAGAGATTTTGGCAGTTGAACCTAATATTAAATCTTTTAATGAGTTTAATATAGTAGAATATCGTGAAGCAATTAAACAAGCTGATATTATTGTCTTTTTGGTTGCACATAAAGAGTTTCGAGATATTCAGATAGATGATAATATAAAAATAATAGATTTTTGTGGAGTGTATAAGTGAAAATAAGTGTAATAGGTACAGGTTATGTAGGCTTAGTTAGTGGAACATGTTTTGCTGAAATGGGTAATGATGTAATATGTGTAGATATAGATGAAAAAAAGGTTAACTCTCTAAAGCAAGGTATAATTCCTATATATGAACCAGGCTTAGAGAGAATGGTTTTAGAAAATTATAAAAAAGGTACATTAGCTTTTACTACTGATATAAAATATGCACTAGATAACTCAACTATCTGTTTTATAGCTGTTGGTACACCAATGGGTGAAGATGGAAGTGCTGATTTGCAATATGTATTATCAGTAGCTACATCAATTGGTCAAAATATGAAGCATCATATGTTTGTGGTTGATAAGAGTACTGTCCCTGTTGGAACTGCTGATAAAGTACAAGAGACTATTCAATATGAACTAGATAAAAGAGGAAGTGATTTGAGCTTTGATATTATTTCTAATCCTGAATTTTTAAAAGAGGGTGCTGCTATTGGGGACTTTATGAAACCTGATAGAGTGGTCATTGGTGCTAATACTATCGAAGCTATTAATGAAATGAGAGAGCTATACGCTCCTTTTACTCATAGTCATGATAGATTTATATCTATGGATATTCGTTCAGCAGAGATGACAAAATATACAGCCAATGCCATGTTGGCTACTAAAATATCTTTTATGAATGAGATATCTAATATTTGTGAGAGAGTTGGAGCAGATATTAATCAAGTTCGCCATGGAATAGGAAGTGATAGCAGAATAGGTTATTCATTTATATATCCAGGGTGTGGATATGGTGGTTCATGTTTTCCAAAAGATGTTCAAGCATTAGCCAAAACAGCAAAAGATTATGGTTATACCCCTAAAATTTTAGATGCAGTAGAAGATGTAAATTATGCTCAAAAGAGAGTTATCTCCAATAAAGTTATTAAAAGATTTGGTGAAAATTTAGATGGTAAAATATTTGCCATTTGGGGACTTGCTTTTAAACCAGAGACTGATGATATGAGAGAAGCTAGTTCAATTACTGTTATCAATGAGCTTACTAAACGAGGAGCTAAAATAAAAGCATATGACCCAAAAGCACGGCATGAAGCCCAAAGTTTTTATCTAAAAGGTAATAATAGTGTAGAGTATGTTGATAGTAAATATACAGCATTAGTTGATAGTGATGCTATGCTTTTACTTACGGAGTGGAAAGAGTTTAGGTCTCCCGATTTCCAAGAGATAGCCAAACGGCTCAATAATTCTATAATATTTGATGGTAGAAATCAATATAACAAAGATAGTTTAGAAAAAATTGGATTTGAGTATCATCAAATAGGTGTAAAATCATAATTATTTGGTAAAATACGCTTATATTTTTTAAAGGATTATTATGAGTATAGATAAAGCTCTATTAGAAAGAAGTGAGTCAAAATGTGAATTATGTGGTTCAACAAATGGATTAGTTGCTTATAAAGTAGAACCAAAAGATGAAGAGATTGTTATTTGTGCTACATGTTCTGCATCTATTGAAGAGCCAAATAGTGATATAAATCATTGGCACTGTTTGAGTGATAGTATGTGGAGTATGGAGAGTGCTGTTCAAGTTACTGTTTATAGACTTTTGACAAAATTAGGTTCTCAAGATTTAATAGATATGATGTATCTTGAACCTGAAGTTTTAGAGTGGGCAAATGAGGGCTTATCCACCGAAAAAGTAGAACCTACACGAGATAGTAATGGAACTATATTAGAAGAGGGTGATAGCGTCTCTATCATCAAAGATTTAGTAGTCAAAGGTGCTGGATTTACAGCAAAACAGGGAACTACAGTCAAAAATATTCATATAGAAAGCCCTGAAGCTATTGAAGGTAGAGTAAATGGTACAAGAATTGTACTATTGAGTAAATTTCTAAAGAAGTTATAAATGACTATTAATAAATGTCTATTTCCTGCTGCTGGTTATGGGACACGATTTTTACCAGCAACCAAAGCCACACCCAAAGAGATGTTACCAATACTTACTAAACCTCTTATCCAACATGGAGTAGAAGAGGCTGTAGAGGCTGGTATAACTACTATGGCAATAGTAACAGGTCGTGGTAAAAGAGCTATTGAAGACCATTTTGATATATCTTATGAGTTGGAAAATCAGATAAAAGGTGGTTCTAAAGAGGTACTACTTGATGAAATTCGTGATTTAATATCTAAATGTACATTCTCTTATACTAGACAGATTGAGATGAAAGGCTTGGGTCATGCTATTTTAACAGGAGAGACTCTTATAGGAGATGAACCTTTTGCTGTAGTATTGGCTGATGATTTATGTACCAATCAAAATGAAGATGGTGTATTAAAGCAGATGATAGAGGTTTATAATAAATATCAATGTTCTGTAGTGGCGATAGAAGAAGTTCCTCATAATGAAACTCATAAATATGGTATTATAGATGGTTATTTAGTTTATGGTCGAGATGATATTTATCGTGTACATAATATGATAGAAAAACCAAATCCAGAAGATGCCCCAACCAATATGGCAATTATTGGACGATATATCTTGACTCCTGATATTTTTGATATACTAAGAGATACAGATGCAGGAAAAGGTGGAGAGATACAGATAACAGATGCTCTAATGGCACAGGCAAAGAATGATAGAGTTGTAGCCTTTAAATTTAAAGGCAAACGGTTTGATTGTGGTTCTATTGATGGATTTGTAGAGGCTACTAACTATTTTTATAATTTGAATTAATTATCATCTTTATAACTTCAAAAATTTTTTTCTTTTTAATATTATAAATAGATGTGAGATTACTCTTACATCTTCTATAATATATATTATTTATGGTTAAATTAGTTGATGCTGATAAAAATTTCTTCATTATTAAAACTTATAAATTATCTAACCAAATCTGCATACTAGCATCACTTGGCATTTTCCAATCGGCTCTTGGGCTTAGAGATATAGTTCCTACTTTTGGACCATCAGGCATACATGAGCGTTTGAACTGTTGGGTAAAAAATCTCCATATAAACTTTTTGAGCCATTTTTTGATGCTCTCTTCGCTATAATTATCAAATGCAATATTTGCTAAGAAAAGTATTTTTTTAGGTTTAGCTCCATATTTAATAAAGTGATATAAAAAGAAGTCATGTAGTTCATAAGGCCCTACTATTAATTCTGTCTCTTGGATTATCTTATCTTCTTTGTGAGGAAGTAGTTCAGGACTAATAGGAGTATCTAATATATCATCTATTATATCAGCTATATCTTTATTATATTTATAGTACTCTATTACATATTTAATAAGTGTTTTTGGAATTCCAGAGTTTAGAGCATATGCACTCATATGGTCACCATTATATGTACTCCATCCCAAAGCTATTTCACTTAAATCTCCTGTACCTATTACCAATCCATTTTCACGATTGGCAATATTCATTAATATCGAGGTTCTAGCTCTTGCTTGTACATTCTCATAAGTGACACTCAACTCATTAGGATTATGACCTATAAGCTCAAACTCTTTCAATGATATATCTGTAATATCTATCTCTCTTAAAGTTACACCTAATGCTTGACATAACTCTATAGCATTATTTTTAGTACGACTTGTTGTTCCAAATCCAGCCATAGTTATAGATATAATATTTTTTGTATCCCATCTCATTATCTCAAAAGCTTTGTAAGTAGATAGTAGGGCTAGAGTTGAGTCTAATCCACCAGAGATACCCACAATGGCTTTTTGAATATGAGCATGACTCATTCGTTTTATAAGTCCGTGTGCTTGTATATTTATTATCTCTTCACATCTATGAGTTTTTTCTTGATATACAGATGGTACAAATGGTTTTGGATTAATATATCTTTGTAGTTTAGATATTTGTGGAGTTGAGTTAAAATCTATAGTTCTAAATGGTTCTATATCACTATCAGCAAAACTTGATTCATTAACTCTTAACCAATTGAGTTTTTCTATATCAATATCAGCTGTAATTAGAGAGCTACCCATATTAAATCTTTTACTTTGTGCTAGAGTAGAACCATACTCTGAAATAATAGCATGACCTCCAAACACTGTATCAGTTGTTGACTCTCCTACTCCTGAAGAGGTATAGATATAAGCCCCCATACATCTAGCACTCTGTGTTCTTACCAACTCTTCTCTATATCCAGCTTTGCCTATTAGCTCATTACTAGCACTTAGATTAAATATCATATTTGCTCCACTACTAGAGATATTATTGCTAGGTGGTGTAATAGCCCATAAATCTTCACAAATTTCTACTCCAAAAACTATCTCACCTCTATCACTAAATAGTAAATCGACTCCAAAAGGTATCTCTTGGTTTAGAAGTATTGTAGTTTGATTTTTTATACCTTTACCTGATACAAATTGTCGTTTTTCATAAAACTCTTTTTTATTAGGTAGATAAGTTTTAGGTACTACTCCTAATATAATTCCATTTTGAATAATAACAGCACAGTTATATAATCTATTTTTATCAAAAATAGCTATACCAATAATAGCCACGGTTGATATATCTTTACTATTTTCTAAGATATACTCCAAAGTACTATTTTGTTCTTGCATTAGTAGTTGATTTAGAAATAAATCAGAGGCTGTATAACCTGTAAGTGTAAGTTCAGGGAATACAACTATAGATACCTCTTGATTATAAGCATCATGGAGTAGAGTTACTATCTCTTTGGCATTTTGTTTTGGATTGGCGATGGTAGTTTGATTAATTGCTGAAGCGACTCGATAAAATCCATACATAATAAAATATCCTCAAAACCTAAAATAAGTTTTTTGATATTTTATCATCTATTGCTGTAGATGGAAAGTTTTATTTAAATATTTTATCTCTTTTGATGATTTAACTTGTATTCTATCCAAGTATCGTTTTGTATATATTTTACTATTTTTTATAATATATTTACCTGTTGATGAAAATGCTTCTCCCCATGACTGTTTACTATTTAATATTTTTAATATTGAATGAGACTTAATCTCACTTGTTGTCAATATTTTACTCTTATTTGTTCGGATATAATAGTATTTACCATTTTTATCTAATAATAAGAAATGATATAAATCAGCAATTTTTCCTGTACGATAAATTTTATTATATAATGGTTTCATTGTAGGTATATTTACTGCATATATAGGTGTCATAATAACAAAAAAAAGAGTTAATAAAGGAATTAAAGTTATTTTTTTCATAATGCTCTCCATCTATAATTTAAAATTTTTGTTTTATTAAAAAACTAGTTTTTAATTTAAACTCTATGTAAGTATAGCATATATTTATTGTATAAATATGAATATATGGAGAAAAATATAAAATAATTTAAAAAAAATAATTAGTTTGTTGTTTTTGGTTTAAGGCTATTTATACCTAAATTATAGAGATTTTAATCGAACAAAAAACAACAATTTAACTCTATTTTATCTCTAAAGATGGAACTCCTAAATAAAAACCTTGATAATAATCAGCACCAAGCTCTTTTACTATATTATATACATCTTGATTATGAATAAATTCGGCAATTGTTTTTCGTCCTAATTTTTTAGAGAAATTGATAATCGCTTCTGTAATAATATACGAGTTTTCATTTGTATTTATATTTTTGATTAAAGTACCATCTATTTTAATATAATCAGCATCAATATTTAAGATATGTTCAAAGTTAGCATAACCACTTCCAAAATCATCTATAGCTATTTTGACATTATACTCTTTTACCCTTTTGATAAATTTATTTATAACTTGATAGTCTGTTACCTCTTCTGACTCTGTTATTTCAAATATTACACGACTAGGATTTGGATAACTCTCTAATCTTTGATAAATATGGTTTACTGTTTTTTCTGATAATATATCATCTATAGTTAGATTGATAGAGAACTCTATATCTGTTCGTTCTTTAAATGTATCAAGTGCCTTATTGATAATAATTTGTGTAATTTGTGGATATAGTTTAGCTTTTCTTGCAATATCCAAAAAGAAAAATGGAGATATGGCTTGTCCATCTCTATCTATAATTCTAACCAAAGACTCATATTTAGTAGGTTTTTTATTTTTATTTGTAAATATAGGTTGATAGTAACATACTACTCTATCCTCTTGTATTGCCTCTTTTATTCTTTTTATCCATTCTATATTATGTGCATAATCTTCACTTTTTCTCATACTATGGTGAAATATTAAAAATTTAGAGTGTTCTAATTGAGCTTTTTTTCGTGCTATATTACTATATAATAATAGTTTATCATAGTCATCACTAGAGTAGTAGGTAGCTCCTCCCCCTGTAATAGATATACTAATACGATTTTTGTTACCAAGTTCTGTACTAGACATTTTCATCTCAATCTCTTCTATTAGCTCCTCAAAAAAGAATTGTAAATTATCTTTGGATATATATCCCTCTTCAAATAGTAGTATAAACTGGTCTGCTTCTAGTTTATAGAGTTTAAATTTTTTTTCATTTTTAAGACTATTTATAATTTTAGATAAACGAATAAGTGTATTATCACTAATCGTTTTTCCGTAGAAATCATTAAATCCAGAAAAATCATCAATATTAATATAAAAAACAATAGGTTTGATAGCTGTTTCCAAATCCTCCATTAGTTGGTTTCTATTTGGAAGTTCTGTCAATAAATCAACTCTCTGTTTTCTCAACTCCTCTTTGCTTTTTTCTAATTCTGTAATATCATGTCTAACTGCCACATACTCTATAATCTCCTCTTTGTTATCTAAGATAGGAATTATAGTTGCATTGACTATATAATATGCACCATCCTTTCGTCTATTTTTAACTGTACCTTTCCATATCTTTTTATTTTGGATAGTTTTCCACATATTTTCAAATGCTTCTTTGGATACATCAGGATGACGAACAATATTGTGTGAACTGCCTATTAACTCTTCTCGTGTGTAACCTGATATTTGACAAAACATATCATTTGCATAAGTTATAATACCTTTTAGGTCTGTTTTTGATACAATACTACTTTTGTCTATTGCTAATTTATATCCATCTAAAAAAGATATATTTTTACTTAAATTATCACTCATGGTATTAAAAGCTAGTAGTGCATCTCCTATCTCATCTTTTTTATTAACTTTTAAATGAATATCTGTTTTGCCTCTGGCAATCATCTCTGAAGCAGTTTGTAGTTTTTTGAGGTTACTTGTAATAGATTGATAAAATGCAATAAAAATATATAGTGCCAAAAGTATAATAGCCAAAAATCCTAAACTAAGATACCATAGTTCTCTTTTTGCGTCAGATTGTAGCTCTTTGATAGTATCTTTATAAGTATAAGCAAACATATTATATAGCTCTTCTTGGGCATACATGGCCTCTTCTACTTTTTGAGAAAACTTTTTTATATTATAGTTGAGATTTTGATTTAAAATAATATCATTATCAACTACACTTAATATTTTTTGAAGTCTATCTGCTACTTCTGTAGTTTGATTTTGTAATGCTTGATAGTTACTTAGTTGAGTAAGTATTTTATTGTCAACCAAATAAGATTTGAGACTAGATAACTCTGTTGATAGTGAATATATTACCTTTTTCTGTTCTTGTATCATATTATTTTGTTTAAATACTGTTGAGGATAGAGCTAATAGTTGTCCTGAGTGTTCATAAATACTTAATAGTTTATCTTGGAGCATATCAGCTAGATAGTTTATTCTTAAATCTTTGCTAATACTAAATTGAGTCATATTTGATATATCAAATATAGCTTCTTGAAATAGTTTGACAATATCATTATGTGCTTTGAAAATCTCTTCATTAGAACTATCTTTTGTAATTTTATCTATCTTTATAAGTTCATATTGACTTAAAGCTTTTGCAAAATTTTGATTAGAACCTAATATATTTAGATGTTGTGCATCATACTCATACATAGAGTCTATTTTTAGTTCTAATAACTCTTCTGCCTCTTTTATATCTTCTTTTTTTGTTTTTTTATTATTTAGATAACTATTCATATCAGCTCTATGTACTTGTATTGTTTGTATTATTTTATGAATGATTTTAATATATTCTAATCCAACTAGTTGTTTTTTATATACATTATTTTCTTGATAATGATTAAAAAATATAGTATGTGAGGGAAATATAAGTAGTATAAATAGTATAGATATAGAGGATATTATTTTAGATTTAAAAGATAGTTGGTTCATAATATATAGTGCAGGATTTAATATTTTATTAATACGCATTAATAGCCCCTTTAAGTTTTAAACTTATTATAACATATAAAGTTAAAAATTAACAGTAATTTTATATTGTTTTATAAAAATATTTTTTAGTATAGTAAATTTACTCCTCTTAAAATTTAGAGGAGTTTATAATTATTGTTTTTCAGATAGAACTTCAATGGAGATAATATCATCATTTTGATTGATATTATCAAGAACAGCAAAACTTTCACTATCATCTTCTTCTATAGCACCAAAAACAGTATGAACACCATCCAGATGAGGAGTAGGGACAAATGTTATAAAAAATTGACTACCACCTGTATTTGGTCCTGCATGAGCCATAGATAGGGTTCCTCTTCTGTGTGGTTTATGACTTGTATCTGTTTCACAATCAATAGCCCAATCAGGTCCACCAGTACCAGCTCTAGCAGGGTTACCATTAGGTCCAGAGTGAGGACATCCACCTTGTGCCATAAATCCAGGGATTACTCTATGAAATTTTAGATTATTATAAAAACCCTCACCTGCTAGATGAGCAAAGTTTGCTACAGTATTAGGTGCATCATTTGTATATAGTTTTACCCAAATTACACCTTTATTAGTTGTAAATTTAGCATAATTATATGTTTCCATAACCTCTTGTGGTATATCGTATCGTTTTGTTTTCTTTCCAAACATTATTGTTTAGTCCTTGTTTATTAAAATTAAGATAATATTATACCCAAAGAATATAATATAAAAAATAAAGGTCAATAGATATGGAATTATGTGTAGCATTAGATTTACCATCAGCTCAAGAGAATTTAGAATTAGCTAAAGAACTAAAAGAGTATGATATTTGGATGAAAGTAGGTTTGCGAACCTATATCCGTGATGGCAAAGAGTTTATAAATGAGTTAAAAGTGATAAATCCAAATTTCAAGATATTTTTGGATTTGAAACTCTATGATATTCCAAATACTATGGCAGATGCTTCCGAAGAGATAGCCAAATTAGGTATTGATATGTTTAATATTCACGCCTCAGCAGGAGAAGAGGCTATGAAAATGGTTATGGATAGATTATCAAAATATAAAAATAGACCACTAGTTTTGGCTGTAACGGCTTTAACCTCTTTTGATAATAATAGTTTCCAAAAAATATATGGAAAAAGTATAGATAAAAAAGTAGAACAGTTTACATATATGGTTATAAATAGTGGTTTAGATGGTGTTGTATGTAGTGCATTTGAGAGTGCATACATAAAACTAATTGCAGGTGATGAATTTTTGACACTTTGTCCCGCTATTCGTCCTTTTGGAGAAAATGCAGGAGACCAACAAAGAGTAGCAACGATAGAGTTTGCCAAAGAAGCAAAAGTAGATTTTCCTGTTATTGGACGACCTATATATCAAGATAATAATCCTACTCAAAAGGTTAAAGATATTCTGCATGTTATGAATAAATAGTTAATATTTTTTTAATTTTATAAAAATATTTATCTATTGTAGATGGTTCGTATCTCACAACCACTCTATAAGTACCTTTTGAGTATAATCCCTCAATTAAAAACAAGGGTGATATTTTATGCCAAAACGCACTGACATCAAAACTATTTTACTTATCGGTTCTGGACCAATTGTGATTGGTCAGGCCTGTGAATTTGACTACTCTGGAACACAAGCAGCCAAAACACTCAAAGAGTTAGGTTATAGAGTGGTACTTATAAACTCAAATCCTGCTACTATTATGACTGACCCAGAATTTGCTCATAGAACTTATATTGAGCCTATCACTCCTGAGATTATCGCCAAAATTATCAAAAAAGAGAGGGTAGATGCAATTTTACCAACTATGGGTGGACAGACAGCACTTAATGTTGCTATGGATATGTATGAACAAGGAATGCTTGAGGGGATTGAGTTTTTAGGAGCAAATCCATCTGCTATTAAAAAAGGTGAAGATAGACAAGAGTTCAAAGAGGCTATGATAAAAATAGGTATGGATTTACCTATCTCTCAATATGCTTATAATATGGATGAAGCTATGGAAGTAGCCAAAAATATTGGTTTTCCTCTTATTATCCGTGCTTCATATACTCTAGCAGGTGGAGGAAGTGGTGTTGCTTATAATATAGATGAGTATAAAAAGATAGTCCAAGGTGGGCTAGATGCCTCTCCTATATCTGAAATTCTTATAGAAGAGTCCCTTTTGGGTTGGAAAGAGTATGAGATGGAGGTTATACGAGATAGAGCAGATAACTGTATAATCGTTTGTTCTATAGAAAATCTTGACCCTATGGGTGTACATACTGGAGACAGTATAACTATTGCTCCTGCTCTTACTTTGACAGACAAAGAGTATCAACGAATGAGAGATGCCTCTTTTAAAATTTTACGAGAAGTTGGAGTAGATACTGGTGGGTCAAATGTTCAGTTTTCTATAGACCCTGATACTGGACGAATGATTGTTATTGAGATGAACCCAAGAGTTAGTAGAAGTTCAGCATTGGCTAGTAAAGCAACTGGTTATCCTATTGCAAAGGTAGCTACACTTTTAGCCGTGGGTCATACACTTGATGAGATTACCAATGATATTACAGGAACTCCTGCTAGTTTTGAACCTGTTATAGATTATATCGTAACTAAAATTCCTAGATTTACATTTGAGAAGTTCCCCATGGCAGATAGTACTCTAACAACAGCTATGAAATCAGTTGGTGAAGTTATGAGTATGGGTAGAACATTTAAAGAGTCTTTCCAAAAAGCTTTAATCTCATTAGAGACTGGACTTATCGGCTTTGATAGTATTGATTGTGATAATGATAAATTGGTTCGTGAGATTAGACGACCAAATAGTGATAGAATTTTATATGTTTATGAGGCTCTAAGAAGAGGTAAAAGCATAGATGAAGTTTTTGAACTTTGTAAAATAGATAGATGGTATTTATATCAATTTGAAGAGTTAGTTCAGAGTGAAAACTCTATAGATATAAAACTTCTTAAAAATGAAAAACAGTTTAGAAAAGTTAAATCAGAAGGTTTTTCTGATGCTATGATAGCCCAAGTAATTAATAAAAAAGATGGATTAAATCTAACTGAAAATGATATATATACAGCTAGAGAGAAATTGGGTATATTATTAGAGTATAATGAGGTAGATACATGTTCAGCAGAGTTTGAAGCATTAACTCCATATTTATACTCTACTACCAATATTACCAAACTTCCAAAATCAGAGCCGATTACAGATGATAAAAAGGTATTAGTTATTGGTGGAGGGCCAAATAGAATAGGGCAGGGGATAGAGTTTGATTATTGTTGTGTTCATGCTGCTTTTGCTTTAAATGATATGGGGATTAAGTCTATTATGTATAATTGTAATCCAGAGACTGTCTCAACTGATTATGATACTTCTGATATTTTATATTTTGAGCCAATTGATTTTGAACATGTACGAAATGTGATAGAACTTGAAAATCCTGATGGGGTTATAGTCCACTTTGGGGGTCAGACCCCTTTGAAACTTGCTAAGAGTTTAACAGCTATTGGAGCAAATATATCAGGAACAACAGCCAAAGTAATTGACCTTGCAGAAGATAGAGAGCTATTTTCTACATTTATCAAGGATTTAGGTCTAAAACAGCCTGAAAATGGAACAGTATTTACTAAAGAGGATGCAATAGTTGTTGCTAATCGTATCACTTATCCTGTATTAGTTCGTCCAAGCTTTGTTTTAGGTGGTAGAGGTATGAAAACAGTATTTTCAGATAGTGAATTAAAGCAGTATATGGATGAGGCAGTAAGCGTATCCAATGATGCACCAGTACTTATAGATAAATTTTTAAATAATGCAATAGAGTTAGATGTAGATGCTATATCTGATGGCAAAGATGTATATATAGGTTCAGTTATGCAACATATAGAAGAGGCAGGAATTCATTCTGGAGACTCTGCTTGTGCATTGCCTACTATCTCTATCTCTGATAGACTATTAGTAGAGATAAAAGAGCAGACAGCTAATATTGCACTAGGTTTAGGGGTAGTTGGTTTGTTGAATATACAATATGCAATATTTGAAGATGAGGTATATCTAATAGAGGTAAATCCAAGAGCATCAAGAACTGTTCCATTTGTCTCCAAAGCCACAGGTCTTCCTCTTGCAAAAGTAGCTACAAGAGTTATGATACAAGGTAATCTCAAAGAGGCATTAGAGTTTTATGATACATTTGGTGTAGTGAATTTTGATAAAAAGATAATGGAACCAAATCTAAAAGGACATATTGCAGTAAAAGAGGCAGTATTTCCATTTAATAAATTACCAGGTTCTGACCTACTTCTTGGACCTGAAATGAAAAGTACAGGAGAAGTTATGGGGATTAGTGATAACTTTGGTATGAGTTTTGCCAAATCTCAATTTGCATCTAAAAACAATATTCCACTAGAGGGTAAGATATTTATATCTCTAGCAGATAGTGATAAAGAGTTTGTAGGTGAACTTGGTAAAGAGTTTACAGATTTAGGTTTTGATATAGTAGCAACAGGAGGAACACACAAGGCACTTGATAGTGCAGGAGTAGTCTCTAGTAAAGTTTTAAAAATATCAGAAGGTCGTCCAAATATAGATGATATGATTAAAAATGGAGAGATAGTTTTAGCTATCAATACAAGTGAAGACCAAGGTAGTAAAGTTGATGGTAGAACCATTAGACAATCTGTTTTGAGTGCTAATGTTGCCTATTTTACAACTATTGCAGCTGCAAAAGCTACAGCTTTGGCTATCAAAGAGTTAAATGCTTCAAATGGTGAATTAGAACCTAAAGCATTACAAGATTATTTAAATTAAAGTAAGGGTTATAATTAGCCCTTTATAATAATTAAAATGAAAAAATCTCTATATCTAACTCCAACAGATACAACTATAGGTTTTGTCTCGCAAGATAGTTCCAAAATAGATATAGCAAAAAAACGACCTCCTAATAAATGCTATATAAGAGTTGTAAATTCATTAAAAACTCTAAAAACATTTATAAGAGTTCCACAAAAATATAAAAATCACATTAGGCGTTCTAAACGGACTACATTTATTATGCCAAGTGGAGACTCTTTTCGTGTAGTAAAACAGAGTAAGCATAATCTTCTATTAGATAGATTAAAAGTCTTTTATAGCTCTTCGGCTAATCTTAGTGGAGAGGAGTATAATAGAGAGTATGCTTTGCAACAAGCAGAGGTTGTAGTTTGTGAACCTTATAGTCAAGATAATAAAGCTTCTAAAATTTATCGTTTGGGAGTTAAGAGAATGAGAACTATTCGCTAATTAGTGGATATAGAAATATTACTTATTTTTGGAATAGTATATTTTTAATTGTATCTATAGCATTGAGTATTTTGATAAAAACTTCAGAATATATTGCTACTATTACAAAAAAGTAATAATGAATTGATATAAAAATAAAAAGGATAAATTGTGGCAAATATTTTTGAATTTCCAGAAAATATACTCTTTGTAGATACTTTGGATGTGACAAACTGTGTATTAGATAATAAGAAAAGAGACATAAATTATATAGCAAAAAATATGTGGGAGGGAAGTAGAAATATCTTTAGTTTTATATTTGGAGATGATGGTTGTCATGGGATAAAAGATATTTTAGATGATTGGTTACAAGAGGGTATAGTATCAGTTATATTTTATATACCAAGAGAAACTGCAAAAGAGATACGAGATAGTTTAATTAAAAAAATGAGGACTCATAGCATATCAGAAAAGATAGAGCAGTTTATAGAGTCACAAGTTAGAAAGAATATTCCAAATTTTGATATATATAATCTAAATACAACCGAGGAGTTATCAGATATTTTTGATGTAGCAAAACTCAAAAAAGATTTAGATAGAGACTCAAAAGGGGAAGAGCAAAAAATCTATCTAATAGGACTTAGATTTAATATAAATAGCTCAAATAGAGTAGGCTTTTATCTAAATAATCAACCTATAAGAGAAGAGAGTGGTATGATATATGGAAATTCAAATATCTTGACACATAAATTAAAAAGAGGTTTTTTGGTTATCAAATCAGATGAGGGAATTGATATGGATTTCTATGATACCAATAAATTTACTTCAACAGATTATGATATAGGTTCTGATTTAGAAGATTTTGATTTCCAAGAAGAAAATCTAAGCTTTGAATTAGATAAAACTCTTAAGGTTATCACAATAGAGTCAAAGATTGAAGATAAGTTTATATTTTCTTTGACAGAAAATAGTAAATATGCACCCCAAAAGAAGATAGATATAGTAGATAGAGAGACTAAAATTTATATGAAGTCATTTTTCGTTCCTAGAGACAAAGAGTTAAAATTTGTGAAGCTACTTTTAATCTATAAAAATGGAGAAAAGATTATTGTAGGTGGTGAATATCATCATGAGTTAAGAGATTGTGATATTATTGGTGATATATCTATAGATTTAGCAAAAGAAGAGATAACTTTTGTTAATCATAGTAATTCAAATTTAAGATTTATCAACTTTGAAGATACTTTTTGGAAATTGGACGAGAGTAGTATATATAAAGAGCCTACAGATAATTATATAGAAGATATAAATTTAGATAATCAGATATATACAACGGTTGAAATCAATAATATCGGAATAGAAGATGATTTAAAAACAAGTTTTTCAGAAGATGAATTAGATATAAGTGACCAAACAACACAAACTATTAGACAAGAAGAGAGTTTTACTTTCAAGGTTAAAGAGATAGAGTTTAATGATTGTAATATATCTTTTGATGATAAAGGGGTGTTATTGAGTTATTCATCTTTTCTTATTAGTAATTTCGAAAAAGAGTTTAGTTTGAATAGAACAGCATTTAGAATATCAAATAGAGGAACTATTATAGACTGTTTTGTAGAGAGACCAAAAGGTAGGAATTTCAAATGGGGTAGTAAAGTATATGAAAAACATAGTGATATTTTAGGTAGAGCAATCTCAAGTAAACCAATTATTTTCAAAAATACCAATGAAGGATTATTTATAGAAAATAAACTTGACGCTAGATATTATATATTAGAAATCTCTTCTATTTCTCAAAAATATATATTAGAAGATACAAATAACTCACTACTTATACCCAATAATGAATTGAGAAATCTGACAATAGATATTATCAATAAAGGTTATAGATATAGACCTCTAGTACAGTTTACTATTGAGGTATAAGAGTTATGAATATTATAGAAGATATAGAAGAGTATCTCAAAGAGTGGATTAAAACAGGTACTCCTACAAAATCTTTTAGAGATATAAATTTTTCTAGTAAAACAAATATAGCTATAAAAGTTATAAAACTATCTACTAATGATACTATAATAGATGAGATATATAAAACTATAGAAAAAGATACTATAGTATATATTTTGGGGTTATATCTCTATTATGATATTTCTAACTCTAAATATAGAGGAGAGTTATCCTCTAAAAGTATCAAACAGCCTAGAATTTATCAATTTCTAAATATGGTACTACAAAAAGATAGAGCCAAAAGAGAGTGTAATCCTAAAATACTTTTATCTATTTTTGATTTTGAACCAAGAGATATAATAGAAGATGTTATTGAAAATAAAGATTATAAAATAGAAGAGTTCTCTACACTAGGATTAACAAGAGTTAAAAATCAGGACTATTTAGCTGTTTTGGAGTTAGATAATAGTGTTGTATTGATAGTCGCTGATGGTGTAGGTGGTGCAAAAAGTGGTGAAATAGCTAGTAAAATAGCAGTTGATTTTATTGTAGAACAGTTTGGAAAAAATCTTTATAAGCATCAATCAACTCATCAATCTATATTAAATTTTTTAAGAAATAGTATCTATAATGCAAACCAAAAAATATTACAATATATGGCTCAAAATAATGTAGATATGATGGGAACAACTTTAAGTATAGCATTTATTGTAGATAATATGAATTTATATACAGCACATATTGGAGATAGCCGTATATATCAGATGGATAGTGATTTTAAGATTAAACAGATAACCCAAGATCACTCTATGCGAGAGGTACTATATCGTGCTAACAAGATTACAAAAGAGGAGAAAGAAGTATATAAAAAAAATATTTTGGCTTTTGTTTTAGGCAAAAAAAATCTAAGAAAAGAGAATATATTTGTACAACAATCCATTTTGTATCAAAATAGTAAACTATTTTTATGTAGTGATGGTTTTTGGGAAAAAATAGTTGTAACTAGAGATGTTTTTGAGAAAACACTATATAAGTTAAAAGAGGATATATATAACTCAATTCCTACTGATAATGTAACAATGATTAGATATAGTTCAAAAAGCAATAATAATACTATAGAGACTATCTATGAAGAGTATGAAGATGAAGAAGAGATTGATGATACAAATTATAGTAGTGGCTATACAACAAATAGAAAAAAATCAAAAAAACAGATAATGGTTGAGAGAATTAATTATTTAAAAAATATGTTGATAATTATACTATTAATTTCATCTTTGACCTTTTTTATTTTGAATTTTCTTAGTTCTGTAGATAGTAATTTAATAGAACAGACTCATAACCTAATTAAAAAAGGAGAATAGTGTATGACAAATCAGAGTAATGAGCATTTAGCTATAGGATATAAGATAGGTGGACACTATAAGATAATCAAAGTTTTAGGGCAAGGTGGTTTTGGTATTGTATATCTAGTAGAAGATATACATAGATTAAATGCACTGTTTGTAATCAAAGAGCTATTTTCTAGGGATTTTTCTTTTAGACATAGAGATGGGCAGAGTGTATATAATAAAGCAGAGGCTAAAGAGATTTTTGCCAAAATCAAAGATGATATTATCTCAGAGGTTAATATCTTACAGAAGATTAGAGACAAAAATATAGTTGAGGCTTATGGGTATTTTGAAGATAATAATACTCTATATTCTGTGATGGAATTTATAGATGGAGTTGATTTGGATAAATATCTCAAAAGAGTACCTCCCTTTACAGAAGATGAAGCCAAAGATTTACTTCTACAGATAAGTAGTGGAATAGAAAAAATACATGATATAAATATACTTCATAGAGATATTAAACCTTCTAATATTATGCGTACCAAAGATGGTATCTATAAACTAATAGATTTTACTACCAATAGAACTTATGTAGATAATCAATTAACTACAGTAACAGCATTTCAAAGTCCTATATATACACCTCCTGAACTAAGTGGTAACCAAAAAGCAATTATTGGTAAATTTAGTGATATTTATTCTATAGGTATGACTATATGTAGGGTACTTGCCGAGGATGAGGAGACTTTACCTAATATTACAGATAGATTGATAAATGATAATGAATTTCAGACCACTATAGATAGATTGGATATTGATGACAATTTCAAAGGTATTTTACGAAAAATGACGGAAATTGCTCCAGAGGATAGATTTCAAGATTTAAAAGATATTGAGAAATTACTTAATTCAAATCAAATAACTCAGCCAAGCAACAAAGAGATAAAAGAAGAACCCAAAAAAGAG